>Ga0247839_1000524_pt1 | contig 68250 bp, 43 predicted proteins | sample LaCruzMarch2015__6_FD_192405 | JGI IMG/M metagenome (GOLD analysis project Ga0247839, IMG submission 192405) | Freshwater microbial communities from meromictic Lake La Cruz, Castile-La Mancha, Spain - LaCruzMarch2015_16m | ecosystem: Environmental > Aquatic > Freshwater > Lake | place: Spain...
ACACCAACGCGCCCTTGCCCTTCTGATCCGTCCCGCCGGGGCGCTCCTCACCGAGCGCCCCGATCCACACTCCCCAACACCTGCGAGTCCGCCATTTTTACGCGGTTCTTAGCAGCCGCCAACAGCCGCGTTTTAAACAGAATCGGTTGATCTTCCTGGCAGCCGACTATGACAGCGTGAACCGACTGAAGGATCAGGTACGCTCCACGTTGGCGTGGCAGTCAATCGTCGCGGACATCAAGGAGATGAAGCTCAACCTCGATCAGTTTCAGGCACGACAGGCCAACAAGACATTGGAAGAGGCAACCGAGGCCCTGCGTCGGATGATCCGCGAGACCTACAAGTGGATCCTGGCTCCCATGCAGGAGGCGCGGCCCGGCAAGAGCCTGTCCGAGATCCAGTGGGAGCACTTCCCGGTCAACCCCGGCGCGCAGCACCTGTCCCAAGAAGTCGAGCACGTACTCAAGGAGAACGAACTTCTCATTACCGAGTGGGCACCGATCCACCTGGCCACGGTACTCAAGCGCTGGTTTTGGAAGGACGGTGTCAAGGAAGTCAGCGCGCTCGACGTATGGCAGCAGAGCTGCCAACAGTTGTATCTGCCGCGGCTGAAGGACGACAGGGTGTTCCGACACACGCTGGCCGCCGGCGCCGAGAGCCGAGACTTCTTCGGCTTCGCGCAAGGCTTGGATGAGCGCCGCTATGTCGGGTTCAGCTATGGCGAACGGGCACCGCTGATCATGGATGCGTCGCTGCTGCTGATCGAGCCCATCGCGGCGGCGGTCTACCTGGAAGCCCAGCGCGCCGCCGAAGCGGCCGCGCGAGCCAAACCCACTGACGCCGACACCGGGTCCGGAGTTGGACCCGGTTCCGGGGGCGGCACCACGGCAACAGGCGCTGGACAAGCATCCAGCGTTGGAGAGACCGGGCAAGGATCCTACTCGACCAGCGGCAGCCCAACGGCGAAGCCTGCCAAGGGGCAGTTCTACGGGAGCATCGAGCTCGACCCGATCCTGGCCAAGAAGCAGTTCGCCGACCTGGTGGACGAGGTCATTGCGCAGTTCACGATGCGCACCGGCGTGAAGGTACGGATCGCCGTCGAGATTCAGGCGGAGTCTGCCGGTGGGTTCGAGGACAGCCTTCAGCGCACGGTGAAGGAGAACTGCAACGTGTTGAAGTTCAGGAACTCCGAATTTGAAGAGTGAGACGAATCGCCAGGCTTACTGCCATGCAAGGACGCGAAACCAGAGCAACGACATCCCCATTGTGACAACCGAAGGTGAATCATCATGAATAACCATCGCCTCTTTGGTTCTATCGCCTGCGCGGCCCTGGCCTGCACGGCGCCGGGCGCGTCCGCGGCCAACCCGTTCGACGAGACACTGAGCCTGCACGGCATCTCCTTTCAGGTGACCAGCGCCAATGCCGCCCAGGGCAATTCGGTTGAAGTCCAACCGGCGGGCCTTGAGATCGACAACGCGAAGCTCGTCTGGCCGGTGACGGGGACTGTCGTGCGCGCCGAGGTGGCCGATCTCAATGTCGACGGCTCGCCGGAAGTTTATGTCTATGTCCGGGAGCCGGGGGCGGATGAGCGCACGTCGCTGGTCGCGTACAGCGCGAATAATAAGAAGTCGATGAGCATGATTTTTCTGCCGCCGCTCGGCGAGGTTCCAAACGCCGACCAGGGCTATTGCGGTCATGATGACATGGCTATCGTCGAAAGCGCCTTTGCCTACCGGTTCCCACTCTGCGACAAGGACGGCGAGCGGACCGGCAAGATGCGCCAGCTTCAGTACAAACTCACACCCGGCGAGGCCGCCTGGACCCTCAAGCTCGACCAGATGTTCGAGTTTTAAGGCGATTGGTGTCTGGTCTTCGCGGGTCGCGTTGGGTCCGAGCGCCCCGCCGACACGTTGGCCGAGCGCCGGCTTCGGTTATACTTGAGCCCTTGATGCTGCTGCACGCTTCCAAGATCCACCGCTGAAACAAGGGCTGCCCTAACCGTCGCGCGGCCGCGGGCGTTCAGCGCGGGTGGATGCCGGTCGTCATCCCGCCATCAAATCAACGGGTCTTGGAGTCCTCTCCGAGACCCGTTTCCTTTTATCCGCCAACAGACCCGGTTTGCTATGCCCCAGAATCTGTCGATTGCCGAGCAGGCACTGCGCGATGCCGCGCTTGATTACCATCGCTGCCCCAGCCGGGGCAAGATCTCGGTCACGCCCACCAAGCCGCTGTCAAACCAGCGCGACCTGTCGCTCGCCTACTCGCCCGGCGTCGCCTACCCCTGCCTGGATATCCAGGCCAACCCGGCACTCGCGGCGGAATACACCTCACGCGGCAACCTGGTCGGTGTGGTGACCAACGGCACCGCGGTGCTGGGTCTGGGCGACATCGGGCCGCTGGCCGGCAAGCCCGTGATGGAAGGCAAGGGCTGCCTCTTCAAGAAATTCGCGGGCATTGATGTCTTCGATATCGAACTGGCCGAGCGCGACCCGGACAAACTGGTGGACATCATTGCCGCGCTGGAACCGACGCTGGGCGGCATCAACCTCGAAGACATCAAGGCGCCGGAGTGTTTTTACATCGAGCGCGAGCTCAGCAAGCGCGTAAGCATCCCGGTGTTCCATGACGATCAGCACGGCACGGCCATCATCTCCAGCGCCGCCTTGCTCAATGGCCTGGAACTGGTGGGCAAGGACATCGGCACCGTGAAACTGGCGGTGTCCGGTGCCGGCGCGGCGGCCATCGCCTGTGTGGACGTGATGGTGGGTCTGGGCGTGAAGCGCGAACATGTCTTCATGGCCGACTCCAAGGGTGTGATCTATGAAGGACGTCCGGGCGGGTTCGATGAATCCAAGGCCCGCTATGCGCAACCAACCGAGGCGCGCACCCTGGCCGATGTCGTCAAGGACGCGGACGTGTTTCTGGGGTGCTCCGCCCCCGGCGTGCTGACCGTGGACATGGTCAAGACCATGGCCGCGCACCCGATCATCCTGGCCCTGGCCAACCCCGAGCCCGAAATCCGCCCCGAACTGGCCAAGGCCGCCCGCCCCGACTGCATCATCGCGACCGGCCGCTCGGACTATCCGAACCAGGTCAACAACGTCCTGTGCTTCCCCTATATCTTTCGCGGTGCGCTCGACTGCGGCGCCACCCGGATCACGCCGGAGATGAAACTCGCCTGCGTGCGCCAGATTGCCGATCTGGCCAAGAGCGAGACCAGCGATGAGGTGGCCGCCGCCTACGCCGGGCAGGACTTGACCTTCGGACCCGAGTACCTGATCCCCAAGCCGTTCGACTCGCGCCTGATCCTGCGCATCGCACCCGCCGTGGCCCAGGCCGCCGCCGACTCGGGTGTCGCCACCCGCCCGATTGCCGACATGGATGCCTACAAGGAGAACCTGTCGCGCTTCATTCACCAGACCGGGATGCTCATGCGCCCGGTGTTCAATGCGGCCAAGGCCCTGCCTGAAGGCTGCAAGCGCGTCGCCTATTCCGACGGTGAGGACGAACGGGCGTTGCGTGCCGCCCAGATGACGATCGACGAACATGTCGCCCGGCCCATCCTGATCGGACGTCCGGCGGTGATCAACGCCCGGATTGAAAAGGCCGGCCTGCGCCTGCGTCTCGGGGTCGATGTGGAGAACATCAACCCCGAGGATGACCCGCGCTTTCGTCAATACTGGGAGCATTACCACCAGCGCATGTGCCGCAATGGCGCCACGCCGGCCGAGGCCAAGGCGGCGGTGCGCCGCTCCAATACCCGCATCGGCGCGCTGATGGTCGCCCTGGGCGACGCCGATGCCATGCTCTGCGGCCTGGTGGGCGCCTACGAGGCGCACCTCGAATGCATCCAGAGCATCCTTGGTCTGCGGGCCGGCGTCAGCAATTACGCCGCGCTCAATGCCCTGATGACCGATCGCGGGCCGCTCTTCATTACCGACACCTATGTCAACGAGGACCCCAGCGCGCAGCAGTTGGCCGAGATCGCCTGGATGGCCGTGCAGGAGGTGCGGCGTTTTGGCTTGCCGCCCAAGGTCGCCTTTCTGTCGCACTCCAGCTTCGGCTCGTCCAAACGGGCATCGGCGCAGAAGATGCGTCTGGCGCGCGACCTGTTCGCCGCCGAGCATCCCGACGTCAACTGTGACGGCGAGCTGCACGGCGACGCCGCGTTGGATGAGGACATCCGCGGCCGTTACCTGGCCGACTCCACCCTCAAAGGCTCGGCGAACCTGTTGATCTGCCCCAATCTGGATTCGGCCAACATCCTCTATAACGTGCTCAAGACCACCACCGGCCATGGGGTGACCGTGGGTCCGGTGCTGATGGGTGCGGCGGCCACGGCCTACATCCTCACCCCCGCGACCACGGTGCGCCGGATGCTGAATATGACGGCCCTGGCCGTCGCGAGTGCGGCAGCCGCGCGCCAGGACGTCAACGTTTAGGTGATTTCCGGGAATTGATCTACCGATGTGTAGGGGCGACTTCAGTCGCCCCTACAGTCTTTCAGGCATGCGCCGTCGGGATGCTTATTCCTGGGAATCGCCTCAGGTGCAGTCCGGATCACCGCCTAAGCCGGGCGGTACCGCGCCCGTCATGACGCAAAAGGCAAAGCGCCAAGCTCAGCGGCGCAGTACGGACTCGGTTGGAGACGCGTGTCAGGCTGCTATTGACACCGCCCGTTTCTTATATACTCCTGAAAACCCTCACGAGCCTCATCGATGAGAAGTCGCAGCTGATCTTCCGGGACACGACTGACGCTAATACCGCAACGTTCTGCTTCTATAGTTAGATTGTTGGCTATCTGCTGTCCTGAGATAATAAGCTCCCTTGCGTATTGCTTTTTATGACCATATCCATTTTTCAATATACGCTTGGCATCTGCTTCAGATAATTCTTTCGATTCTGAAGGTACAAAACCTGTATCAAGAATAAAGCAACTTGCCGCATCCATCAATGCGAAAACATTGAAATCGCCATCGCGATCAGTGATGACCGGAGCGTCATTTAACTTGAAAATAATCCATGTTTCATTTACTTGAAACTGGTTTTGATGAAGCATGGTATGCACCTCTTCCGAAAACCTGACGGCTAAGCGTATATTGGACTCATCCGATCCCGGCACGGTACCCGCTGCGGGCACGGCCGGATTTAGAGAGAGAATTGTATCCCCGAGCCCGGGGTCGCCGGCCGGTGCCGGACGACACCTCAGCACGTGGGCGACGGTCGGAGCGACGCAAAGCGGGCATCCGAGGGGGTCCGCGGGACTGAAAAAAGGCGTTGGCGGGTCGATTGTAGAGCAATTTTCCGAAGTGCGGGCCGCGCGCGGGGCCTTTGTCTTCGTTCCGGCCGGTTTTCACCGTGGCTGAGGGGCGGAAACTTCCCACAGATGTCACAGATGAGGCCTCGATCATAGACCTGGCCACCGCGCGATCTGCACGGTCGCCGGTCCGCGCAGCGGACCCTACAGATCACGGCGTTACGGTAGTCCGCTGTGCGGACCATCCGCGGCCGGCCCGGACGATGATAAAGGCCCACAGATGATTTTATTCATCTGTGGATAAGTTCCGATGATCGGTTTGGCCGGAACGACGATCATCGCCTATTAAGCGTACTCAGCAACAGAGCTTGGACGCAAAATTGCCAACGCTTTTCTATGGAGCTCCAATGATCACGGTAGGACGGCCAGTTACCCGGCCGCCCCCGTACAGATCCCGGCGTGCGGAACTACCGCACCGGGCTCTTCGAAGTTACTCGCTTCGCACATGGCGACATCGGCTGATACTCAGAAGCTGTGGCAGATGCGTGGACGTTGGAGCTTGAAGACCTTGATCAGCTTGGCGAAGCCCTCCCAATTGTAGCTCCGGCGCTGACTGCGGCTGTTCAACAGGCGGCAGAGCATCCGTGTGACCTGATAGAAGAAGTCAGCGATGCTGTCGAAGTTACCCCGGATACCGTAGTAGTTGTAGTACCCCCGCAGCTTCGCATTGAGCGCCGCGAAAAACTTGTCCTTGCGCATCCGGCAGTGTTCACGACACCATGCTTGGAAGTTCGCCAGGACGGCCCGGTATTTCGTCCGTGCCGTGCGGAGCTTGAGCGCGGGTTTCCCCCAGCGACCACGCCCCCAACGGAACTCGAATCCCAGGAATTCGAAGCTGCCGCTCTTCTGCCAGTCCTGACGAGAGAACCTGATCAGGTGCGTCTTCTCCTCCGCGACCTCCAAGCCGAACGACTTCATCCTTTCGCCAAGCGCTCGATAAAAGCGCTCGGCATCGGACTCGCACTCAAGAGCACACACGAAGTCATCCGCGTACCGACACAGGTAGGCCTTTCCTTTACAAGACACCTTGGCGGTTTCCTCAAACCACACATCCAATGCATAGTGAAGATAGATGTTCGCCAACATCGGTGAAACGATTCCGCCTTGCGGCGATCCCGTCTGCGGGTGTATTACGCGTCCATCCGTCACCAAGATGCCTGCCTTCAGCCACTTGCGGATGAGGCGCAGAAAGGGCTCGTCGTCTATCCACTTCTTCAACAGATCAATCAATTTTTGGTGATCGATCCGGTCGAAACAGCTGCGAATATCCGCCTCAACCAGGAAGTGATAACGCCCGCTTCTCAGCTCGGCGCTCAGGTCCCGGACCGCATCCAGAGCACCGACGTTGGGCCGGTAGCCATAGCTGCACGCCAGGAAATCCTCCTCATAGATCTCTTCCAGAATCTTGGTCACTCCCATCTGCAACACTTTGTCCGCGATGGCCGGTATCCCCAAGGGCCGCAACTTCCCATTGAGCTTGGGGATGTATCTCCTGAGCACCAGCTTGGCCCGATACCAACCCCCTCTGACTGCTTCCACGAGCGCTCCTACATGCTCCTCCAAGTGCTGCTCATACGTCCGCGCGTCTTGACGGTCGACACCGCAGGCCGCACGTTTGTTGATCAGCCTCCAGCAGGCCAGTAGGTACCCTACGCTCAGCAGCCCGATGAGATTTTGGAATCGATGGGCCTTGTCCGATGCCGCCTTCTTCGCTATTCCCAACAGGGAGGTTTGCTTCATGGATCGGCTCGACTGGTCCGGGTGAATCGAGACCTGACCTCATCCGTTTTTTTCATTTCCGTTTTGCTTGTATCCTTAATAGTCCAAAGGGGCAAGGGTCAAGACCAGATTCTCGGGCTTTGCAGTCCGAACGCTGACCGCCGTCCCAGTTGACGATTCTTCATACTGCAACCAATAGAAGCCGTCCGACGGCACGTCCAATCGATATTCCGTCTGATGTCCTTTAAAGGATCCACTACCAGAGATTGTGCCGGCGCGATCAAAGTACGCAAGGACGAACGACTCTCCGGTTTCACCGTTTCTCCATCCAGTATAAGCTACTCGCTTCACTGTTTTTCTGTTCAGTGCAAAGGTTGCCACGCGCAGCATCTTTAGATCGGCGGGTTTGATTTCCGACTGCCCATAACTCCAGGCCGCCACTTTGACCGATCTCTTTGCCGCCGCCAAAGCATTGTTGAGATCGAAGGAAAACGAATAATCCGCTGCAACGCGCGGCCTTATGAAATCGCCGGTGGTTGGCGAACCGTAAAGATCTCCACCAATGAACGGGAACCAAAGAACAAACGCCTCTACAGGGAGAGCTTCGCGAGACATATGGCCATCATCTTGGACAAAATGTACCCGCGCGTTAATTACCAAACCTGGATTATGAGGCACTTCCTTCGCATCCCTTGCGATATACTCTTCAGGTTCGAAAGCCGCGCTTAGATAGACGACCTCGGGCAAATCTTTAAAGTGTTCTGCAAGTATCGGTAGCGTGGCATCTCTAAGATCTGCAATCGACATAAAGTCGATTTCTTTGCCGCTGAAACTCACGGATAATTCGGTCAAACGCCCGTTTGTCCACTCCCAACTGGGGTGGGCCGTCACACCCAACGCCTGCTCCAGATCTTGGCGCAAGGCAATGTGTTTCTGCTGCTGTTTCGCTAACGTGTCCTGTAGCGTGTTAATAGCATCGCAAGAGAGCAGAACAAATGGGGCACAGAGTAGTACCGTAAGATTCCGGCCTTTCATAACTCGCTCCTTATCAACCCTTAGAATACCTCTTTGCGTTGAAATATATTGCCTTCGCACGATCAGACATTATTTCTTTCCCCTAACTTACCATTCAGAAGGACGAACTACCCCTTCACTCGCCCACTTTATTTAGATTGGATCAGGGTTTTTTTAGGTTGTCAAGCCCTTCCGCGCAGTTCCCCGCTCCACGGTTCGAGCGTTATCAGGCAAGGTTGCCTCATAACGCCCGAACGGGTCTCCGGTGCGCTACATAAACCGGACGATGCTTGCACGGCTCCGATAAAAAGTTGAAGAAGAAACAATCTTATGAAGTGCCTTTCTAAACGGATAATTGGGGTGCATCGGAGGCACCGGCAGGGGGTCGGTGATCAGCTTCGCACCGTTGACGCGTTATCAGACAAGCCGCACAGGAGAGCAACAATCGCAGACAATGCATCTGCATTGCCAAGGCAAGGTGACTACACTGCCATTCGAGGCGTCCCACGCGTTGACCGGAGAGCGCCATGCCGACCACCCTCGAAGCCGAATCCACTGCTACCAGACCACGGTACCGGAGACGGTGCGTCGTGCCCTTCGGCTCGGCAAGCGCGACAAAACCCATTACACCATCCGTCCCAGCGGCGAGGTGGTGCTGACCCGCGCCGAATCCTCCGCGGGAGACGACCCGGTGCTCGGACAGTTTCTGGGGTTCCTGGCACGCGACATCGCCAACCACCCCGAGCGCCTGCAGGCCGCGGATTTCGGACTCGTGCAGCGGCTCCGGTCGCTGGTCGGCGAAATCGAGATCAATCTCAATACCGGCTGTTCTTCCGTTACCACGCGCCCAGCAAGGTGATCGTGCTCGCGTGGGTCAACGACGAGAACACCAAGCGCGCCTAAGAGAGCGGCGAAGACGGCTACCGGGTGTTCCCCAAGAGGCTGGAAAGCGGCCATCCGCCCCGCGTGCGCCCGCGTCTGGTGTCGAATCATCCGTGGGATTAGACTCCGAGCGTAACGGCCGCAGGCGGTGGTCATTGGCGAATTGAAGACACAAAGCGCGCCAAGAACAACCGATCATCGAAAGCGTCGGACCGATCACCGCGCAGGTAGCCTGTGCGACCGACCTATCGCGTTGAATATCTTCGCCACCGACGGAGCCCACCCCATGCGCCCGCCCGCACTGAAGCAAGACCGCTTCACCTACGGCGACTACCGCCGCTGGCCGGACGATGAACGCTGGGAGCTGATCGACGGCAGGGCCTACGACATGTGCCCGGCCCCGAGCCGGGGTCACCAGGCGATGGTGGTCGAGTTGGTCAGACAGATCGGCAACTTCCTGCTCGACAACCCCTGCGAGATCTATGTCGCACCCTTTGACGTGCGCTTGCCGAAGGCCAACGAAGTGGACGACCAGGTGGACACCGTGGTCCAGCCCGACATCGCCGTGATCTGCGACCCCGGGAAACTCGACGAGGCCGGCTGCCGCGGCGCGCCCGACTGGGTGGTCGAGGTGCTGTCCCGCCGCACCGCCGCCAAGGACCAGGGCGAGAAGCGCGACGCCTACGAACGGGCCGGCGTCCGGGAATACTGGCTGGTCCACCCCACCGACCGCACCCTGATGATCTACCGCCTCGCGGACGGTGCCTACGACCGCCCCGAGGTCAGGCCGCTCGTCGGCGAGACGGCGGTCGGAGCCATCGCCGGGCTCACCGTCGTCTGGCCCTGAATTGGCGCAGAACCTGTTCGATTACCTGGAAGGACCGTCATCTTTGGACGCGTTCCTGGATGACTTTCCTTCAGTCAGTCGCGAGGCGGCAGTGGCCGTACTGGAAGCGGCGCGCGAGCGGCTGAAACCTTGACCTCCTGTCTGTTGTGCGGGTGCAGCAAGATCCGCAGGGGGATTTAGGGGCGACTAAAGTCGCCCCTACACGTCGGTACATCGTTTCCCGGAAATCACGTTATCTTTTCGTCCTTTTCCACATAACGCGTCAGCAGCCCCATACCGCCATCGCCACCGACCCGCGGAATGCACACCCGCCAGCCGGCACCGGGTGCGACGGTCAGGGGCTCGCCCTCCAGAGTCTCCATCTGTTCGAGCCGGAAACGCCGGTTCCCCGCCGGGGTGAGCAGATGCAGGTCATCGCCCACGGCGAAGCGATTTTTGACCTCGATCGCCAGCCAATCCGGACGCGCCGCCGCGTCCGGCGCCATGACCTCACCGACAAAGATCTCCCGATCGGTGCGGGAAACACCATCGGCATAGTTCTGGATTTCGGCCGCGGCATGGCGGCGGTAAAACCCTTCCGTGTAACCGCGGTTGGCCAGACCCTCCAGTTCGGCGAGCAGTTCGGGGCGGAAACCGCGTCCGGCGAGCGCGTCGTCGATCGCCGCCCGGTAGACCTGGGCGGTCCGCGCGGCGTAATAATGTGACTTGGTCCGGCCCTCGATCTTCAGGCAGTCGATCCCCATCGCCACCAGCCGATCGACATGCGCCACCGCCCGCAGGTCGCGCGCGTTCAGGATGTAGGTGCCGTGCTCGTCCTCGAAAATCGGCATGGCGTCGCCGGGCCGCTTCCCCTCGGTGAGCAGATAGACGTCATCCGCCCGCGGGTGCCGATCCTGACCACCCCCGCACTGCCCCGCCTGATCCGCCGGCGCATCGGCCAATCCATGGTCCGCCGCGGCGGACGCACCCAACTGATACTCCCAGCGACAGGCGTTGGTGCAGGAACCCTGATTGGCGTCACGGTGGTTAAAATACCCCGAGAGCAGGCAGCGCCCGGAGTACGCGATGCACAGTGCGCCGTGCACGAAGACTTCCAACTCGGTGGTGGGGCAGGCGGCGCGGATCTCGGCAATCTCGTCCAGCGACAGTTCGCGGGACAGGATCACGCGGTTGACGCCTTGGGCGGCCCAGAAGCGCACGGCGGCGGCATTGACGGTATTGGCCTGCACCGACAAATGGATGGGCATATCCGGCCAGCGCTCACGCACCAGGAAGATCAGCCCCGGATCGGCCATGATCAGCGCATCCGGCCCCAAGGCCAGGATGGGCTCCATATCGGCGATGAAGGTGCGGACCTTGGCGCCGTGCGGCATCAGATTGGCGGCCAGATAAAAGCGCCGGCCCAGGGCATGCGCCTCCTGAATCCCCAAGCCGATGGCCGCGCCATCGAAGTCGTTGTTGCGCACCCGCAAACTGTAGCGCGGCAGACCCGCGTACACCGCGTCGGCCCCAAAGGCGAAGGCGTAGCGCAGATGGCGAAGGCTGCCGGCGGGCGAGAGGAGTTCCGGCCCGCGGATCCCATGCTGAGCCGATTGGTGTTCGGGTATCATCAGGCCCGGCCCGCCGCGTCGCGCACTGGCCCGATAGAAATCCTGCGTTGATTTGCGTTCAATAGGGAACCTCAGATTGCCTCGGGTCTTGATCGTCGCTCCGGCCAGCAACGCGCACTTGGAGTCCAAGGCTTTCCCCTTAGCCTGCCGATCCAAGGCTGAAGCCTTGGACTCCACCCGGCCGACGCCTCGGCTGGCCGGGAACCAGGAATTGACGATAGGCCGAGATCACTACCGCGTCCCGGGGTCAGACGGTTCCGGCTTGTCGGCGAGTAAGCGCTTCAGCCGCTCGTTCTCGGCCAAGGCTTCGTCCTTAGTCGCTCGCTCCTGCTCCTTGGCGGCCCGCTCCCGCTCCTTTGCGGCTCGCTCCTGCTCCGCGTCTGCCCGTGCCTGCTCGACTTCCGCGCGCAGGTCCTCGAATTCGAGCTGGATGCTGCGCTGTTCGCGCGGATACTCCTGCCGCGCCTGATAGGCATGGTAAGCGTGTTCTTTCTCGGAGAAGGCCTTCAGGGTGTTCATGGCGCGCCTCATCTCTTGGGTCTGCATCCACGCGGGCAGTGCGTCCTCATCCAGACATTCCGCCTCGTTAAAGAACTTCAGCCAGCGCTGCTGCTCGGTTTCGACCGCGTCGGCGGTGAATTTGCCGAGCTCCAGCAGCCAGATACCGCCGTGGTCCAGAGAGACGCGACCGTGCGGGTCGCGCAGCCGGAATGTGTGGGCATAGTCCGGGTCATCCGCCAACAGGGTCTGACCCAGCAGCCAAATCGCATAGGTGGGGCGCAGCTTGCGGAAGCTCTCGCCCTCCTTGATCTGCGCGCTGTAGGGGTCGGCCCAACCGTAGAGGATGCGTGCCGGCAGGTCGCGGTGATTGAGGAGTTGGATCTCAACCTGATACAACTGACCGGTCGCGTCGCGGGTCCGCCAGTTCCAAGGACATCTTATTTATCTCTCCGCCCCTAGTTCCGGGAATTCCGCGTCCCGGAATTCCACATGTAAACTGTCCCCGGAATTCCCGGAATTCAAGAAGCGGCCTTGATCATAACCCCGGCAACCGCGCGATCTGCACGGTCGTCGGTCCGCACAGCGGACCCTACGGATCGCGGCCTTACCGGAGGGTCCGCTGTGCGGACCGTCCGCGGCCGGCCGGAACGATGATCAAGGCCCAAGAAGCGGCACCCCAGGAACAGGCCAGACTGGAGTCCTGTTCCGGAGCCTAATTACCGCAAAGCAACATCAAAGGTCAGCGTCTCATCAGCGCCGATGAGCGGCTTGCGCAGGATCTCAACCTGGACCTGCTGCCCCGGCAGCGCGTCGATCAGGGCGATACGGATGTCGGCATAGGTGCTGACCGGCTGCTCGCCGACCCGCACGATGCGGTCGCCCTCTTTGACGCCGGCCGCCTTGGCCCCGCTGTCCTCGGAAAATCCCTGGATTTCCACGCCCTGGTCGCCAACCTCGGGGTTCAACATCACGCCGAGCATCCCGGACGGGGGCAGGTCGACCGGTCGCGGAAACAGCAGATAGTCCGCCGCGGCGGGGTCGAGTTCACGCTGGTTGGCGTTCAGCAGACTGACGGCAGACACCGGCTGACGCCGCAACAGCCGTTTGGGAATCCCCTGACCGTACTCCAGATGCCCCGCGCCGGCCAACACGACCAAGGTCCGGTTCGGATGCTCCTGGAGGTAACGGGCGGCGCGCTCGGCCATCCCCTCGTCCCAGAGGAGTTGCACCTCGATAAACCGCTCGAACGATTTCTTGTCCGGCATCGGGTGCTGGTCGAACACCGCTTTCACCCGCTCCTGGTAGGCGGTATCCGAACGGTCGATCTCGGCGGGGACACGCGCCCGTTCCTGGGGATCGAGACCGTCGATGCCGACCTCGCCAACGCGCTTGGTCAATTCGGAATCGAGATTCAAGGCGATCACCGGAATCCGGTGTTCACGCGCGAACCGCAGGATCGGCCGGTAGAGACGGTAGTCGTAGCGCCAGCGGTCGAAATACTCGGTCCGGCGCAGGAAGGCGGCCTCATCGATCTCCCCGTTGATGTAGGCGTCGATGACTGACTGATAAGGCTGCTGGAAGAACTCCATGCCGATCGCCAGGTCCTTGCCGCGGGCTTGCAGACCCTGGATCACCTTGAGTTGGTTGAGATGATCCTCGTAGCGGTCGTGGCTTTCACCCACGAACACCACGCGCCGGTCGGCGATGGCATCGAGCAACTGCTCCATGTTGGTGAGCGTGCGCGGATCGAGCACCCGGGTCGGCGTGTCGGCGGGAACCGCGGCGCCCGCCACTGCCTCGGCTGCGGCAGCCGGCGAGACCGCGAGAGGAGCGCCCAGCACAAACGCCAGGGCCAACGGAAGAATCGATCGACGAGCGGCCACGGCAGTCCTCGCTGGTATTGGCCCGAGCCGGGCCGCGTTATCATAAGCTGAATCGGTCAAGGCCCCGGATTATGGACCAAGACCGCCGACTGTCGTCAACCCGCCACCTGCACGAGCCCCCAGACCCCGATGCGCAAATTTCTTCGCCTGACGCTGCTGCCGATCGTGTTGACCAGCCTGCTGCTGCCGCTGTCCGTGCTGGCCGAGCTGCCCGTCGTCGGTCACGAGATCGCGGCGGACATCGACCCGGCGTCCGGCCAACTGACCGTGACCGATCGACTCACGCTGCCGCCCGGCCGGAACAGCGTCGATCTGGTGCTGCACACCGGCCTGTCGCCGCGCGTCGGGCCGGACCAAGGGACGCTGGAGGCCCTGGGCGAGGATGCGCATCTGGAGGCCCTGCGGCTGCGCCTGACTCCGGCGGCCGGCGGCAGCGCGACCCTCACCTACGGCGGTACGATTCGCCATGAATTGACTGCCGTCAGCGAAGGCATGGGCCGCGAGCGCCAGGCGACCGTCGGCACCATCGGGCCGGACGGGGTCTTTCTCGACGGCGGCAGCGGCTGGTACCCGCGGATGCCGGGCACATTACAACGTTTCACGCTGCGGGTCAGCCTGCCCGCGGGCTGGCAGGCCGTCTCCCAAGGCGCCGGACCTGGCCGAGAAGGTGATATGGGCTCCGCCTGGGCGGAAACCCAACCCCAGGACGACATCTATCTGATCGCCGCCCCCTTCACACTCTATCGCGATCAGGGGGCCGCGCCGCAGCAGGGGGCCGAGGCCCAGGTCTGGCTGCGCACGCCCGATGCGCAACTCGCCGCCGACTACCTCACCGCCACGCGGGAGTATCTGGACCTCTACAGCCGGCTCATCGGCCCCTACCCATACGCCAAGTTCGCCCTGGTCGAGAACTTCTGGGAGACCGGTTACGGCATGCCCTCCTTTACCCTGCTCGGCCCGCAGGTCATCCGGCTGCCGTTCATCATCAACTCCTCGTACCCCCATGAGGTGCTGCACAATTGGTGGGGCAACGGCGTCTATGTGAACTATCAGGGCGGCAATTGGAGCGAGGGGCTCACCGCCTATCTGGCGGATCACCTGATGAAAGAACGTGAGGGTCAGGGTGCCGCCTATCGCCGCGACGGCCTCGCCGCCTTCGCCGACTATGTGCGGACCGGGGCCGACTTCCCGCTCATCGCGTTCCGCGGACGCCATGGCGCCGCCAGTCAGGCAATCGGCTACGGCAAGGCCGCCATGGTCTTTCATAACCTGCGCATCCAGTTGGGCGATGCGGCCTTCATCCAGGGGCTGCAACGCTTCTACACCGACAACCGCTTTCGCATCGCCGGCTATCCGCAACTGCGCAGCGCCTTCGAGGCGGTGTCCGGCCGCGACCTCGGCACCTATTTTACCGCTTGGACCACCCGCACCGGGGCACCGCGCCTGGCCTTGTCGGAGGTCCGGTCCGAACCCGTCGCAAACGGCTACCGGGTCAGCGGCCGGGTCGCGCAGACCCAACGGCAGGCGCCCTATCCCTTCGCGGTACCGGTCGTGGTCCACCTGGCGGAAGGGACACCTCGGCAAACCCTGGTGACGCTCGCGGGGCGCGACACCGATTTCACCATCGAGCTGCCCGCCGCCCCGCTCCGCGTGGCCCTGGACCCGGAATTCGACAGCTTCAGGACCCTGGAAGCGGGCGAGTCGGCGGTTTCCCTGGGCAGCCTGTTCGGCGCCACCCAGGGTCTGATCCTGCTCCCCAGCGTCGCGCCGCCCGACCTGCTTGAGGCCTATCGCGCCCTGGCCGCCGAATGGCAACGCGGTCACGCGGGCTGGCAGGTCGCGCTGGACAGCGATCACCCCGCGCCCCCGGCCGACCGGGCGCTGTGGCTGCTGGGCTGGGAGAACCGTCACCTCGGTGCCTTCGCCGCGGGCAGTCAGGGGTTCAGCCTGGACCCGGCAGCGCGTGCCCTGAACATCGCCGGGGCGCCCGTGGACACCACCAACGCCAGCCTGGCACTCACCCGCCAACGCGGCGAGCAGGCGCTCGGCTGGGTCGCGACAGCCGACGCCGCGGCAGTGCCCGGACTGACTCGCAAACTCCCCCATTACGGCAAGTACGGCTATCTGGTCTTCACCGGGACGGCGCCCGACAACCGGCAGAAGGGCCAATGGCCGCCCGGCGACTCCCCCCTGGTCCACTGGTTCGGCGAGGCGCGACCCGACCTCACACCCGTGCCAAGGTCGAGTCTGGCCGAACCCCGCTAGCCGCACCGACCAGTCGCGGTCGGCTTCAGGCCCCGCAAGCTACATTCCTACTAAAATACTCTGTAATGACCATGTACTGAACAGAGTTTTACTTGAGCTTTTCCTGGTCAGCACCCATCCTTGGTTCCGTAGGCAGGAGGGGGAAAGCGAAAACAGGTCGATATCGAGCCAGCGGCACGTCAGCCGCTCAGTCAGGCTCCTGAACTGAACAGGCTTTGCCCATGTTAAGAAGCAAACACCAACCAACCGAGGATAGCGCAATGAGCAACGAGACACTTCGTTCAAAAGATCGTCAGGCCTTCTGGTTCATCGTCGCCATCAGCCTGGCACCCCTGGTGCCCTACGCCTTGCGCGGCCCGAGCGAGCAGGCGGCGGTCGGCGCCGACCTGATGGGTGCGGCGCAACCGGCCGTCATCGCCCCGGCAATGGCATCTTGAGGGCAAGCACGCGCGACCGGCCGGCCTGATCCGGCGGTCGGATCGCGGGCAGTCCCGGCCTGGAAAAGCCAATCAACGCAGGAGAAACAAAAACAGGGCCATCGGCCCTGTTTTTTTCGCAAATGTCCTAAACTTTGCCTTGATTCGCATGCCACGACGCACAGTCATCCGCTCGAACAGATCATTTTTCGCCCTCAAGGCGAAAAACAATTAAACCGCGCCGGCACGAACAATCGTCGAGTCTGCCGAGGCCGATCCCATCCAAAAGCATCGCATATCGCACTGAGCGCGGTTTAAAAGCCCATGCGCTCGAAAAAGCTCTTGACCCCATCGAGCCAGGTCGATTCTTGCGGGCTGTGGCGCGACCCGCCTTCCTGCATGCTCGTATCGAACTCGCGTAACAGGTCTTTTTGACGCTCGGTGAGGTTGACCGGCGTCTCGACCAGCACCCGACAGATCAGATCGCCGACCACGCTGTCGCGCACCGGCTTCACCCCCTTACCACGCACCCGGAACATCTGACCGGTCTGGGTGCCGGCGGGGATCTTGAGGCTGACCTTCCCGTCCAGGGTCGGGACCTCCATCTCGCCCCCCAGGGCCGCCACCACGAAACCGATCGGCACCTCGCAATAGAGATGACTGTCCTCACGGGTGAAGATCGGATGCTCCTGCACCTGGACCTGGACATAGAGATCGCCGGCGGAACCCCCATGATCGCCGCGCTCGCCCTCCCCGGCGAGCCGGATGCGATCTCCCGTATCCACGCCGGGCGGCACCTTGACCGAAAGGGTCTTATCTTCCTGCAACCGGCCGCGCCCACGGCAGTGAGGGCAGACCTCCTCGATGATCTGACCTTTGCCCCGACACTGGGGGCAGGCCTGCTGGATCGAAAAAAAGCCCTGCTGCATCCGCACCTGGCCGACGCCGCTGCAGGTCGGGCAGGTCTTGGGTTTGGTCCCCGGTTTGGCCCCGGAACCGCCGCAGAACTGGCATTCGACCAGCGTGGGAATGCGGATCTTGACATCCTTGCCCGCGACCGCCTCCTCCAGCGTGAGGCTGAGGTCATAGCGCAAATCGGCCCCGCGGCCGGTGCGCCGACCGCCGCGCCCGCCGAAAATATCACCGAAGACGTCACCGAATATGTCCTGAAAGGAACCGCCGGCGAAGTCGCCAGGGCCGCCGAACCCGCCGGCACCAGCCTCGACACCGGCGTGGCCGAATTGGTCATAGGCACTGCGCTTCTTGGCATCCGTCAGCACATCGTACGCCTGCTTGACCTCTTTGAACTTGGCCTCGGCACCGGCGTCTCCGGTATTGCGGTCCGGGTGGTATTTCATGGCGAGACGCCGGAAGGCCTTCTTGACGTCGGCCTCGCTGGCGTTGCGCGCAACCCCCAGGACTTCGTAGTAATCGCGTTTGGGCATTAGCAGCAGTGGTCAGTAGTTGGTGGTCAGTGGCTAGTGGCTAGTGGCTAGTGGCTAGTGGCTAGTGATCGGTTGTTCATTGAGCGGGGCTTTTTGTCGCGACATGAACGACGCACGGACGATCCGCCCGCGCGCCGCAATTCAACGATGACGATCCACTGTCCACTATCCACTATCCACTATTCACTATTCACTATCCACTATCCACTATTCACTATTTCTTATCGTCCTTGACTTCTTCGAACTCGGCATCGACCACGTCGTCCTTGGCGCCGCCCCCCGCGGTCTTGGCACCGGCATCCTGGCCCGCCGCATCGGCGCCCGCGGCACCCGCCGCGCCCTGCGCGTAGAGCCGCTCCGCCATCTTGGCGGAGGAGTCACCCAAGGCCTTGGTGAGCGACTCGATACGGTCCTTGTCCTCGCTCTTGATGGCCTCTTCCAGATCACGGATGGCGGACTCGATGCCGGACTTCTCGCCGGCTTCCATCTTGTCGCCCAGTTGCTCCATGGATTTACGGCAGGAGTGCACCATGCTGTCGGCGTGATTACGGGCCGACACCAGCTCGTGGAAGCGGCGGTCGTCTTCCGCATGCGCCTCCGCGTCCTTGACCATCTTGGCCACTTCCGCGTCGGAGAGTCCGGAGGACGCCTTGACGATGATCGACTGCTGCTTGCCGGTGGCCTTGTCTTTGGCGGAGACGTTCAGGATACCGTTGGCATCGATATCGAATTTGACCTCGATCTGCGGCACGCCGCGCGGCGCCAGCGGAATATCGCTGAGATCGAAGCGCCCCAGCGACTTGTTATCCACCGCACGCTCGCGCTCGCCCTGGAGCACGTGCACCGTCACCGCCGTCTGGTTGTCATCGGCAGTGGAGAAGACCTGCTGGGCCGAAGTCGGGATCGTGGTGTTCTTCTCGATCAGCTTGGTCATGACCCCGCCCAGGGTCTCGATACCGAGCGACAGCGGCGTCACATCCAGCAGCAACACGTCCTTGACCTGCCCGCCCAGCACGCCGCCCTGGATGGCCGCGCCGATGGCGACGGCCTCGTCGGGGTTCACGTCGCGCCGCGGGGTCTTGCCGAAGAACTCCTCGACCTTGGCTTGCACCTTGGGCATCCGGGTCTGACCGCCGACCAGGATCACCTCGTCGATCTGCCCGGCGGTCAGGTTGGCGTCCTTGAGCGCGGTCCGGCAGGGTTCGATGGTGCGGTCGACCAGTTCCTCCACCAGGGACTCGAGTTTGGCGCGGGTCAACTTGACATTCAAGTGCTTGGGGCCGTTCTGATCGGCCGTGATGTACGGCAGATTGATGTCGGTCTGCTGGCTGGACGACAGTTCGATCTTGGCCTTTTCCGCGGCCTCCTTGAGACGCTGCAGCGCCAGCGGGTCATTGTGCACGTCGACGCCGGCGGATTTCTTGAACTCGGCGGCCAGGAATTCGATGATCCGCAGGTCGAAATCTTCGCCGCCCAGGAAGGTGTCGCCGTTGGTGGACAACACCTCGAACTGGTGCTCGCCCTCGATCTCCGCGATCTCGATGATCGAAATATCGAAGGTACCGCCGCCCAGATCATAGACCGCGATCTTCTGATCGCCGCGCTTCTTGTCCATCCCGTAGGCCAGGGCCGCGGCGGTGGGCTCGTTGATGATGCGCTTGACCTCGAGGCCGGCGATCCGTCCGGCGTCCTTGGTCGCCTGGCGCTGGGAGTCGTTGAAATAGGCCGGCACTGTGATGACGGCCTCGGTGACCGGGTGTCCCAGGTAGTCCTCGGCGGTCTTCTTCATCTTCTGCAAGACCTTGGCCGAGATCTCAGGCGGCGCCATTTTCTTGCCGTTGACCTCCACCCAGGCGTCGCCGTTGTCCGCCTTGACGATCTTGTAAGGCACCATGCCCTTGTCCTTGGCCACCACCTGGTCCTCGTAACGCCGGCCGATCAGGCGTTTGATGGCGAACAGCGTGTGCGAGGGGTTGGTGACGGCCTGACGTTTGGCGGACTGGCCGACCAAGACTTCATTGTCACCACTGTAGGCGACGATCGAGGGCGTCGTCCGATCGCCCTCGGCATTCTCGATGACCTTGACAGTGTCCCCCTCCATGACGGCGACGCAAGAGTTGGTCGTGCCAAGATCGATACCGATAATCTTTCCCATTCGTTCTCTCCGAATTCTCGTTGCTGGCAAATCGCAGCGGCGCCAGGGCGCCTAATTGGCCCCTCAGTTGGGGGGAAACCCGCGCCGATTCAAGCCGGTGTGCTCACACACCCTGGTCCGTGGCAGCACGGCGGATGCACTCCGTTCAGGCGGCCCGGGACACCATGACCAGCGCCGGGCGCACCAGTCGGCCATTGAGCGTATAACCTTTCTGCATCACGGTGGTGACCGTGTTGGGCGCCACATCGTCGCGGGGCTGCATGGCCATAGCCTGGTGGAACTCCGGGTTGAACGGTTCACCCAGGGGTTCCACGGGGACGACGCCGAAGCGCGCCATGGCATCGGACAGGAGCTTGAGCGTCAGCGCGGTGCCCTCGCGCAGCCGTGCGAGGTCGGCCCCCTCATCCAGGGCGGCGTCGTTCCCCAACTCCAGGCTGTCCTGCACCGGCAACAACTCACGCACGAAGCTGTCTAATGCGTACTTATGGGCCTTCTCCAACTCCAGCGCCTGGCGCTTGCGCAGGTTGTCCAGTTCCGCCCGCACCCGCAGCAACTGGTCCCAGTGCTCGTCGGCCTTGGCGCGGGCGGCGGTCAACTCGGCCAGCAGCGCGGCGCTGCCGCCGCCCGGCGGATCCACCTCCGCGACAACGTCCGCGGGCACCGCCGACGGCAATAGTTCTGGATCGGTGTTCGGGTTAGCCATAGGGTCAGTAGGGTCAGTCGTTTGATTGTCCGTTGTCTCAGCCGTCATGTTGAACTCCGTAACTGCAAGCGGCCGGGCCGCCGCGCCTGATCGAGGCGCCGGCGATGCGGCCGAAATGGGTGGCTACTGCCGCAATGCGGCGGCCAGCAACCGTGCGGTGACATCCACGATCGGAATCACCCGCTGATAATCCATACGGGTCGGCCCGATGACCCCGAGCACACCCACTACTTGATCATCCACCCGATAGGCCGTCGTCACCAGGCTGCACTCGTCGAGCAGGTCATACCCGGACTCTTCGCCGATGAAAATCTGCACCCCGTCAGCCTCTATGCAGCGATCCAGGATGTGCAGGATCTCACGCTTCTGGTTGAAGGCGTCGAACAAGTGCTTGAGCCGCTCCATGTTCGCCAACTCACCGAATTCCATCAGGTTGGTCTGGCCGGCGATAACACAGTCATCGGTGCGTTCGGCCGCCGCCACCACGTCATGGGCCAGGGTCACAGCGCGCATCATCAACGCATCCATGTTCTGGTGGGTGTTCTTCAGGTCTTCCAAGAGACGCTTGCGCACCTCGCTGATGTCCTGCCCGGTGAACATCCGGTTCAGATAATTTGATGCCTCCTCCAGCATGGAGCGGGTGACGGCATGCTCGGTCGTAATGATCCGATTGTGCACCTCACCCTCGCCGGTAATCAGAATCGCCAGGACCCGCGATCCCGACAACGGCAATAATTCGATCTGCCGGAAGGCGTTGCGCTCGTGCCGCGGCAACATCACCACACCCGCGAGGTGGGTGACCCCCGACAGCAACCGCGACGTCGCCTCCACCAGCGACTTGGAGTCGGTCGGGCCGGCGAAGCGCTGCCGCAGGTTCTCCAGGTCTTCCTCGGAAGGCGGTCGCATCGTCAGCAGCGAATCCACGAACAGCCGATAACCGGCCACCGTGGGCACCCGCCCGGCCGAGGTGTGGGGCGACACCACCAGCCCCAGGTCTTCCAGATCGGCCATCACGTTGCGGATCGTCGCCGGGCTCAGTTCGAGACCTGCATCCTTCGAGAGCGTCCGGGAGCCCACCGGCTGACCGTCCTTGATGTAGCGTTCGACCAGCACCTTCAGGAAGTGCATGGCGCGCTCGCTGACCTGGGTATCGCCGTGTCTGGCTTGTGCTGTCAATGGATGCCTGCCGTCGTGTATGCCGCGTTGAACCACCCTTGCTGTTTCCCGCGGCTGCGACGCTGGTTTCAGCATCGGCGCCGGGATTGGCCGCTCACGGGGGAACGAGAACCGAAACTGCCGGAACTGCCGGAAGACGCCCCCAGCGCGGGAGATCACCCGCGCCGCCCCGGCCGTTTGTTAGCACTCTCTTGATTCGAGTGCTAAGCCTCGCACAATCTAGGGACTCACCGCGAGACTGTCAAGGCAAGCACCGCCGACCTGGGTCAACCGACCGCAGTATGCCCCGCGCTTCGCAAAGAATCTTACAGCGGCGCACTTGGCGTACCGCACCGCCCATGCTACCGTTTCGGATCGGCCATCTGCCCGCAACCCTCAGCGCGGATCCCTAAGGAAGCCCATGCGGCAATTCCGAATCGTCGGCATCATCGGCAAACAGAGCGAGGAGCCCGAAGTCGAGGCCACCCTGCGCCGACTGACCGAACACCTGCGGCTGCGCGGCTGCCAAGTCCTGCTCGACGCCGAGAGCGCACGCCTGCTGCGCCTGCGGCCCGAGGACGGCGTGCCGGTGGCGGTGCTCGGGGCACGCTGCGATCTGGTCGTGGTGGTCGGGGGCGACGGCACCCTGCTGCATGCCGCCCGCGCCCTGGCCGGCAGCCGGGTGCAATTGCTCGGCATCAACCTGGGCCGACTCGGGTTCCTGGTCGACATCCTGCCCGAGCACAGTGAAACCGCGCTGGATGCGATTCTGGAGGGTGAGTATGAGACCGACACCCGCAGCCTGCTCACCGCCGCGGTGCTCGCTTGCGACGACACCCCGCCGGAGCGCGCCTACGCCGCCCTGAACGACGTGGTGATCCACAAATGGAACACGGCGCGCATGATCGAATTCGAGACCTACATCGACGGCGACTTCGTCAATGCGCAGCGCTCGGACGGGCTGATCATCTCGACCCCCACCGGCTCGACCGCCTACGCGCTGTCCGGCGGCGGTCCGCTGGTCGCGCCCTCCCTGGACGCCATCCTGCTGGTGCCGATCTGCCCGCACGACCTCAGCAACCGTCCACTGGTCGTACCGGGCGCCAGCCGTATCGAGATCCGGGTCTGTGGTCCGGACAACGGCGATGCCCAGATGACCTGCGACGGCCAAACCGCGGTCCCACTCCTGCGCAAGACCCGCCTACGGGTCGAGCGTCATCCCAATCAGGTCGGCCTGCTCCACCCCAAGGGCCACAACCATTATCAGATCCTCCGCGCCAAGCTCGGCTGGGGAGGACTGACGCCGGTCTCGCTGACATGTTGAGCGGACCGCTGCGGCTGCACCCGCGCGCCAACCCGATGGTCGGATGGGTAGAGCGCAGCAAAACCCATCCCCCGCACCGGTGCAGCCCATGCTCACCCACATCCTGATCCAAGACGTCGCCATCGTCAGCCGGCTGGAGCTGGACTGCACCGCCGGGCTCAGCGCCCTGACCGGCGAGACCGGCGCCGGCAAATCCATCCTCATCGATGCTCTGGGCATCGCCCTGGGTGACAAGGCCGATGCCGCCGTCATCCGCGCCGGACGGGAGCGCGCCGAGGTCGTCGCCAGCTTCGACCTCGCCCAGTGCCCGACCGCGCGCGCCTGGCTGGCGGAACAGGCCCTGGACGACGACGGCGACTGCATCGTCCGCCGCCTGATCGCCCGCGAGGGCCGCTCCCGCGCTTTCATCAACGGCCGCGCGGCGAGTACCACCCAACTGCGCGAACTCGGCGACCGACTGGTCGACATCCACGGCCAGCACGCCCACCAGTCACTGCTGCGCGCCAATGACCAGCGCACCCTGCTCGACGCCTACGGCGGCCATCCGGACCTGGCCGCCGCGGTGGCCGCGGCCTTTCGCGACTACCGGACGCTGGACCGCCGCCTCACCGAACTCGAAGGCGCCGCGGCCGAACGCGCCGAACGCCTCGATCTGCTGCGCTTTCAGGTTGATGAGCTCAGTGCCCTCGGCCTCAAGGCCGAAGAACTCGTGTCGCTGGACCAGGAGCAGCGGCGGCTGAGCCATTTGGGTCGGCTCCAGGAAGTCGGGGCCGCGGTCCTGCAAGGGCTGGCCGAGTCGGAACCGGCCATCGAAGATCAACTGCGCGGCGCCGCGGCGGATCTCAGCGAACTGGAAGCCATCGATCCCACGCTGGCCGAGGCGCGCGAACTGCTGGAGGGCGCCGCGATCCACGCCCATGAAGCGGCCGTCAGCCTGCGTCACTACCTGGACGGACTCGACCTGGACCCGGCCACCCTGGCCGCGGTGGAGGCCCGGCTCGCGCAGATCCACGAATTCGCGCGCAAGTACCGCGTCTTCGCCCCACAACTCCCCGACCTGCTCGACACCCGCCGCGTCGAACTGGAGCAACTGCAACAGGCCGACCAGACCCTCGACACCTTGCGCGGCGAACGCGACGCCGCCTGGACCGCGTTCGGCGCCCAGGCGACCCGTCTGTCGCAGGCGCGCGCCGACGCGTCCGCCCGGCTGAGCGACACCGTGACCCAGGCGATGCAGCAACTCGGGATGACCGGCGGACGCTTCGCCGTCGCCTTGGAGCCGCTGCCCGCCGAGTCCGCGGGCGCCGGCGGCCTGGAGCGGATCGCGTTTCTGGTCAGCGCCAACCCCGGCCAGCCCATGCAGCCCCTGGCACGGGTGGCCTCCGGCGGCGAACTGTCCCGCATCAGCCTCGCCATCCAGGTCGCCACCGCGGAATGCGGCAGTGTCCCGACCCTGGTCTTCGACGAGGTGGACGTCGGCATCGGCGGCGGCGTCGCCGAGATCGTCGGGCGCCTGCTGCGCCGCCTGGGCGCCGCCCGTCAGGTGCTGTGCGTCACCCACCTGCCGCAAGTCGCAGCCCAAGCCCACCACCAACTGCGGGTCAGCAAAGAGACCCTCGACGGACACACCCACACCCGGATCGAACCGCTCGACCCCGCCGCCCGCGTCGAGGAAATCGCCCGCATGCTTGGCGGCACCGAGATCACCCGCCGCACCCGCGACCATGCGCGCGAGATGCTCGATCGTGCACGAAGCGACGGCACCGCGTAGGATGCGGTGAGGAACGAACCGCATCTTTTTAAATTCAAGTGCTTGCTAATTTCTCAACCCCCTTCGTAGGATGCGGTGAGGAACGAACCGCACCCATCGCGGGTGAGGCGGGGCGGGGCGGGGCGGGGCGGTTCGTTCCTCACCGCACCCTACAGCCCATCCGCACAGCGGCGCTTGAACACGAACATGCAACCATGCTACGGTCCGCCCGCACCCGCTCAACCATCCCCAACAGAAGAAAATCCCCATGATGTTCGAACTGTTCCGACGCCATTCGGGGCCGCGCGGCCAACGCGCTACGCTTCTTGCTTTATGTTTGACACTGGCACTGAGTCTGGCCCTGGGCCAGGCCGCGGCCGGGCTGACGGCGCCCGCCGCCGCGGCGGTGAGCAGCGCCGCCGCCCTGCGCACGCAGGTGGGCGCCGCGGGCTGGGTGACCGTGCGGGTGGACCTGCGCGCGCCGTCGGTATCGGACGACCTGGAGCAGACGGCCCAGGACCTGCTGTTCGCCTTGCCGGCCGGGTCCTATGACACCGTCGCGCGCACCGCCGGTTCAGCCAGCCTGACCGTGCGGGTCGATGCCGCCGGGCTCGATGCGCTGCTCCTTTCGCCCTGGGCGGCGGCGGTGACCGCGGGCGGCACTCCGGAGATGCAGCGGCTGGCTGCCCACGCTCAATACAGCCTGGCCATCAAGCCCGACGGCAGCCTCTGGGCCTGGGGATACAACTGGGCGGGTCAGCTTGGCGACGGCACCACCACCAATCGCTCAACGCCGGTCCAAGTCTTGACCGGGGTCGCGGCCGTGTCAATCTCCGACGCTGCCACCCGGGCCATCAAGACCGACGGCAGCCTCTGGGTCTGGGGATACAACTGGGGGGGGCAGCTTGGCGACGGCACCACCACCGATCGCTCAACGCCGGTCCAAATCCTGACCGGGGTCGCGGCCGTGGCGGCCGGGAGGTTGGCCCTCAAGATCGACGGCAGCCTCTGGGCTTGGGGACGGAACTACGGCACACTCGGCGACGGCACCACCACCGATCGGTCAACGCCGGTCCAAGTCCTGACCGGGGTCGCGTCCGTGGAGGCCTACGATTATTCCACCCTGGCCATCAAGACCGACGGCAGCCTCTGGGCCTGGGGAAACAACGAGTGGGGCCAACTCGGCGACGGCACCCGGACGAGTCGCTCAACGCCGGTCCAGGTACTGACCGGGGTCGCGGCCGTGTCCGTCGGCTCTTTGCGCACCCTGGCCCTCAAGAACGACGGCAGCCTCTGGGCTTGGGGACGGAACGATTACGGCATGGTCGGTGACGGCACCACCACCACTCGCCTGACGCCGGTCCAGGTCCTGACCGGGGTCGCGGCCGTATCAGGCGGCGATTGGCACACCCTGGCCCGCAAGACCGACGGCAGCCTCTGGGCCTGGGGAGAAAACTGGGCCGGCCAGCTCGGCGACGGCACTAGAACGTACCGCCCGAGTCCCGTGCCGGTGGTCGGGTTCGGGGGATCATCATCCACCTCCGACGCCGACTTCACCGTCACCAACGTCAACCTGAACCCGAGCGCCCCGTTCACCGGCGGCACCTTCAACGCCACGATCACCGTGAAGAATCGCGGCACCCAGGCCGGCGACCCTGGGCTGCTGCGCGTCTGGGCCAACCAGCGCGCGGCCCAAGGCTGCGGTGCCCCAGGAGGCGCTGACATCCGCCTGGCGACCCTGGCGGCGGGTGCCACCCAGACGGTGCGCATCACCCTGCCGGCCGGCACCGCCGGGTACCGAACCCTGTGGACCTTCATCGACAGCCAGTGCGAGACCCAAGAACCCAATGAGCCGAACAACCAGTTCAGCCAGGGCTACCGGGTCTTCGCCGAGCCGATCGCGGACTTCACGGTCACCGCCATCGACCTGACGCCCAACCGTCCCACCGCCGGCGGCACCTTCAGCGCCGCCGTGACGGTGAAAAACCGCGGCACCGCCGCGGGTGAGGCCGGCGCGCTCGCGCTCTGGGTCGATCAGCCGGGCGTCCCCGCCTGCGGCGCCGCGGGCGACGCCGCGCTCGCCGTCGGCCCCCTGGCCGCCGGGGCCAGCCGCACCCTGACGCTCGACGGCCTCCCCGCCGGGACGGCGACCGCCAAAAAGTCACTGCGCGCCTACATCGATCACACCTGCGTCAGCACAGAGGCCCACGAGGGCAACAACCAACGGGTGTTGCCTTATACGGTCGTGCCCTGAGCCGCCCGCCGGCGGTCGCTCGCGCAACCTTAGGTGTCGGTGCGACTTAAGTCGCACCGACACCAGCCCCGGAGGTCGGGTGGGGCGCGCGAGGTCAGGCCCTGTCAAGCAACAATCGGCCGTGCGTGGCGCTCCCGGCCCGCTCGGGAACGCGCACCCCACCGTCGGTTGTGCTTCAGGGGCGGAGCCATGACCACGGCCCGAATCGACCGTGATCGTCGTTCACAAGAAAACCGGAGGTCGAGGCGCACCGTGAACGTCGCGTAGCGACCCCGTGGGAGCGGCGTCCCGCCGCGACGGGCCGGGCGCGAAGCCGCAGCGTTCGGGGGTCAGGCACCGCATCGCGGCGGGACGCCGCTCCCACGGGGAATATGCAGCGTCCGGTTCGCCACCCGTGTACGCGCCTCACCGCACCCGACAGTACCTTGTCCGTTGGTTCGGCCCATCCGTCCGGCGATAGAACACGAACGCGCAACCATGCTAGTGTCCGCCCGCACCCCCTCAATCATTCCCACCAGAAGGGAATCCACATGATGTTCGAACTGTTCCGACGCCTTTCGGGGCCGCGCGGCCAACGCGCGGCGCTTCTTGCTTTGTGTTTGACACTGGCACTGAGTCTGGCCTTGGGCCGGGTCGCGGCCGGACTGCCGACGCCCGCCGCCGCGGCGATGAGCAGCGCCGCCCCGCTGCGCGCGCACGTGGGCGCCGCGGGCTGGGTGACCGTGCGGGTAGATCTGCGTGCGGCGGCGTCGGCGGAGGACCTAGAGCAGAGGGCGCAAGACCTGCTGTTCGCCTTGCCGGCCGGGTCCTATGACGCGGTTGAACGGGCCGCCGGTTCAGCCAGCCTGACCCTGCGGGTGGATGCCGCCGGGCTCGATGCGTTGCTGGGCTCGCCCTGGGCGGCGAGTGTTGCCGCGACCGACACTCCGGAGATGCAGCGGCTGGCCGCTGGCTTTGCTCACAGCCTGGTCCTCAAGCCAGACGGCAGCCTCTTGGCTTGGGGATACAACTACTTCGGCCAGCTCGGCGACGGCACTACCACGCACCGCCTGAGTCCAGTAGCGGTGGCTGGGTTCGGGGGATCGTCCATCTCCGACGCCGACTTCACCGTCACCAACGTCAACCTGAACCCGAGCGCCCCGCTCGCCGACGGGACCTTCAACGCCGCGGTCACCGTGAAGAATCGGGGCACCCAGGCCGGTAACCCTGGGCTGCTGCGCGTCTGGGCCAACCCGCGCGCGACCCAAGACTGCAATGCCCCAGGGGACGCTGAGATCAGCCTGGCGAGCCTGGCGGCGGGCGCCACCCAGACGGTGTCGATCCGCCTGCCGGCCGGCACCGCCGGGTCCCGGACCCTGTTGACCTTCATCGACAGCCAGTGTCAGATCGCGGAACCGAATGAGGCCAACAACCAAGCTGTCAAGGACTACCGGGTCTTCGCCCAGCGGATCGCCGACTTCGCGGTCACCGCCATCGACCTGACGCCCGACCGCCCCACCGCCGGCGGGACCTTCAGCGCCGCCGTGACGGTGAAGAACCGCGGCACCGCCGCGGGCGAGGCCGGCGCGCTCGCGCTCTGGGTCGATCAGCCGGAGGTCCGCACCTGTGGCGCCGCGGGCGACGCCGCGGGCGACGCCGCGGTCGCCGTCGGCCCCCTGGCCGCCGGGGCCAGCCGCACCTTGACGCTGGCCGGCCTCCCCGCCGGGACGGCCGCCACCAAGTCACTGCGCGCCTACATCGATCACACCTGCGTCAGCGCGGAAGCCTATGACGACAGCAACAACCAACGGGTGAAGCCCTACACGGTCGTGCCCTGAACCGCCCGCCGACGGTCGCTCGCGCAACCGTGGATATTGGTATTGGATGTCGATGCGACTTCAGTCGCACCGACACCAGCCCCGGAGGTCGGGTGGGGCGCGCGAGGTCAGGCCCTGTCAAGCAACAATCGGCCGTGCGTGGCGCTCCCGGCCCGCTCGGGAACGCGCACCCCACCGTCGGTTGTGCTTCAGGGGCGGAGCCAAGACCACGGCCCGAATCGACCGTGATCGTCGTTCACAAGAAAACCGGAGGTCGAGGCGTACCGTGAACGTCGCGTAGCGACCCCGTGGGAGCGGCGTCCCGCCGCGACGGGCCCGGCGCGAAGCCGCAGCGTTCGGGGGTCAGGCACCGCATCGCGGCGGGACGCCGCTCCCACGGGGACATGCAGCGTCCGGTTCGCCACCCATGTCCGTGCCTCACCGCACCCGACAGCACCGTGTCCGTTGGCTCGGCCCATCCGTCTGGCAGCGCTGGAATACGAACGCGCAACCATGCGAGTATCCGCCCGCACCCGCTCAACTATCCCCAACAGCAGGAAATCCCATGATGTTCGAACTGTTCCGACCCCATCCGGGGCCGCGCGGCCAACGCGCGGCGCTTCTTGCTTTGTGTTTGACACTGGCGCTGAGTCTGGCCCTGGGCCAGGCCGCGGCTGGGCTGACGGTGCCCGCCGACGCGGCGGTGAGCAGCGCCGCCCCGCTGCGCGCGCAGGTGGGCGCTGCGGGCTGGGTGACCGTGCGGGTGGCGCTGCGTGCGTCGGCGGCATCGGACGACCTGGAGCAGACGGCGCAGGATCTGCTGTTCGCTTTGCCGACCGGGTCCTATGACGCGGTCGCGCGCGCCGCCGGTTCAGCCAGCCTCACCGTGCGGGTCGATGCCGCCGGGCTGGATGCGCTGCTGGGCTCGCCCTGGGCGGCGAGTGTTGCCGCGGGCGGCACTCCTGAGATGCAGCGGCTGGCCGTTGGTGTTTATAAAAGCCTGGCCATCAAGGCCGACGGCAGCCTCTGGGCCTGGGGAAGAAACAACAACGGCCAGCTCGGCGACGGCACCACCACCAAGCACTTGACGCCGGTCCAGGTCCTGACCGGGGTCGCGGCCGTGTCCGCCGGCTTTTATCACACCCTGGCCTTCAAGACCGACGGCAGTCTCTGGGCCTGGGGATCCAACCATGACGGCCAGCTCGGCGACGGCACCAGGACCGATCGGTTGACGCCGGTCCAAATCCTGACCCGGGTCGCGGCCGTGTCCGCTGGCGGTGCTCACACCTTGGCCCTCAAGACCGACGGCAGCCTCTGGGCCTGGGGGTACAACGGGTCCGGCCAGGTCGGCGACGGCACCAGAACCCATCGCAGGACGCCGGTCCAAATCCTGACCGGGGTCGCGGCCGTAGAAGCTGGGTATGAGCACACCCTGGCCCGCAAGACCGACGGCAGCCTCTGGGCCTGGGGACGCAACGGGGCCGGCCAGCTCGGCGACGGCACCACCACCGATCGCTTGACTCCGGTTCAGGTCCTGACCGGGGTAGCGGCCGTGTCAGCCGGCTTTTTTCACACCCTGGCCCTCAAGACCGACGGCAGCCTCTGGACTTGGGGAGAGAACGAGTACGGCCAACTCGGCGACGGCACCACCACCGGGCGTCATAGGCCGGTCCAGATCCTGACCGGGGTCGCGGCCGTGTCCGGCGGCTCTTTGCACACCCTGGCCATCAAGACCGACGGTAGCCTTTGGGCTTGGGGACGGAACGATTTTGGCACGCTCGGCGACGGCTCCACCACCACTCGCTTGACGCCGGTTCAGGTCCTGACCGGGGTCGCGGCCATGGCCGCCGAATCTGATCACTCCCTGGCCCGCAAGACCGACGGCAGCCTCTGGGCTTGGGGGGACAACTGGGCCGGCCAGCTCGGCGACGGCACCACCAGGGCTCGTCTGAGTCCAGTGCCGGTGGCCGGATTCGGGGGATCCACCTCCGACGCCGACTTCACCGTCACCAACGTCAACCTGAACCCGAGCGCCCCGTTCACCGGCGGCACCTTCAACGCCACGATCACCGTGAAGAATCGCGGCACCCAGGCCGGCAGCCCAGGGCTGCTGCGCGTCTGGGCCAACCAGCGCGACACCCAAGATTGCGATGCCCCAGGAGACGCTGAGATCAGCCTGGCGACCCTGGCGGCGGGCGCCAAACAGACGGTGCGCATCACCCTGCCGGCCGGCACCGCCGGGTACAAGACCCTGTGGACCTTCATCGACAGCCAGTGCGAGACCCAAGAACCCAATGAGCCGAACAACCAGTTCAGCCAGGGCTACCGGGTCTTCGCCGAGCCGATCGCGGACTTCACGGTCACCGCCATCGACCTGACGCCCAACCGTCCCACCGCCGGCGGCACCTTCAGCGCCGCCGTGACGGTGAAAAACCGCGGCACCGCCGCGGGTGAGGCCGGCGCGCTCGCGCTCTGGGTCGATCAGCCGGGCGTCCCCGCCTGCGGCGCCGCGGGCGACGCCGCGCTCGCCGTCGGCCCCCTGGCCGCCGGGGCCAGCCGCACCCTGACGCTCGACGGCCTCCCCGCCGGGACGGCCGCCGCCAAAAAGTCACTGCGCGCCTACATCGATCACACCTGCGTCAGCACGGAGGCCCACGAGGGTAACAACCAACGGGTGATGCCTTATACGGTCGTGCCCTGAACCGCCCGCCGGCGGTCGCTCGCGCAACCTTAGATGTCGGTGCGACTTAAGTCGCACCGACACCAGTCCCATAGGATGGACAGCGCGAGCGCGATGCCCATCCTCACGCATCACGGTAGCTCGATTGTGCACGACACGACGACTCCGCGTCGACCGTCACGCCGGGATTGCCGCTCCTGGTCGAAGCGGATGATGCGGATTTATCCACAGATGACACAGATGCAAACAGATGAAGAAAGTGCGTAGGATGCGGTGAGGAACGAACCGCATCTTTTTAAATTTCAAAACTTGCAAAGCTTTTCACTCATTCGTTGGGTGCGGTAAAGCACGACCGCAGCCATCGCGGCCGGGGCGATGCGGGGTGGTGCGGTTCGTTCCTCACCGCACCCTACGGCACCTCCGTCCAGTGGCTATTGAACACGGATACGCAACCATGCTACCGTCCGCCCGCACCCGCTCAATCATTCCCACCAGAAGGAAATCCACATGATGTTCGAACTGTTCCGACGCCTTTCGGGGCCGCGCGGCCAACGCGCGGCGCTTCTTGCTTTGTGTTTGACACTGGCACTGAGTCTGGCCCTGGGCCAGGCCGCGGCCGGGCTGACGGTGCCCGCCGCCGCGGCGATGAGCAGCGCCGCCGCGCTGCGCGCGCAAGTGGGCGCCGCGGGCTGGGTGATTGTGCGGGTGGCGCTGCGCGTGCCGGCGACGGCGGCGGAGGACCTGGAGCAGACGGCGCAGGACCTGTTGTTCGCCTTGCCGGCCGGGTCCTATGACGGGGTCGAGCGCGCCGCCGGTTCAGCCAGCCTGACCGTGCGGGTCGATGCCGCCGGGCTGGATGCGCTGCTGGGCTCGCCATGGGCGGCGAGTGTTGCCACGGCCGACAATTCGGAGATGCAGCGACTGGCTGCTGGCTGGTATCACAGCCTGGCCATCAAGACCGACGGCAGCCTCTGGGCCTGGGGATACAACGGGGCCGGCCAGCTCGGCGACGGCACCACCACCCAGCGCTTGACGCCGGTCCAGGTCCTGACCGAGGTCGCGGCCGTGGTGGCCGGCTTTGAGCACAGTCTGGCCATCAAGACCGACGGCAGTCTCTGGGCCTGGGGAGTCAACTATTACGGCGGGCTCGGCGATGGCACCACCACCAACCGCTCAACGCCGGTCCAGGTCCTGACCGGGGTCGCGGCCGTGTCAGGCGGCGGATATCACTCCCTGGCCATCAAGACCGATGGCAGCCTCTGGGCCTGGGGCGCCAACGTGTACGGCCAGCTCGGCGACGGCACCAGAACCAATCGCTCAACGCCGGTTCAGGTCCTGACCGGGGTCGCGGCCGTAGAAGCCGGGTATGAGCACACCCTGGCCCTCAAGACCGACGGCAGCCTCTGGGCCTGGGGGGACAACGGATACGGCCAGCTCGGCGACGGCACCACCACCGATCGCTGGACCCCAGTCCACATCCTGACCGGGGTCACGGCCGTGTCAGTCGGCTGGTATCACAGCCTGGCCATCAAGACCGACGGCAGCCTTTGGGCCTGGGGATACAACGGCGGGGGCCAGCTCGGCGACGGCACCACCACCAAGCGCTTGACACCGGTCCAGGTGCTGACCGGGGTCGCGGCCGTGTCAGCCGGCGCGGTACACACCCTGGCCATCAAGATCGACGGCAGCCTCTGGGCATGGGGAGAAAACAATGACGGCCTGCTCTTCGACGGCACCTACACCAATGGCTTGAGGCCGTTCCAGATCCTGAACGGGGTCGCGGCCGTGTCAGCCAGCGAGTTACACACCCTGGCCATCAAGATCGACGGCAGCCTCTGGGCATGGGGAGGGAACCAGGCCGGCGAGCTCGGCGACGGCACCACCACGCAGCGTCGGAGTCCCGTGCCGGTGGTCGGGTTCGGGGGATCATCCGTCTCCAACGCCGACTTCACCGTCACCAACGTCAACCTGAACCCGAGCGCCCCATTCACCGGCGGCACCTTCAACGCCACGATCACCGTGAAGAATCGCGGCACCCAGGCCGGCGACCCTGGGCTGCTGCGCGTCTGGGCCAACCAGCGCGCGGCCCAAGGCTGCGGTGCCCCAGGAGGCGCTGACATCCGCCTGGCGACCCTGGCGGCGGGTGCCACCCAGACGGTGCGCATCACCCTGCCGGCCGGCACCGCCGGGTACCGAACCCTGTGGACCTTCATCGACAGCCAGTGCGAGACCCAAGAACCCAATGAGCCGAACAACCAGTTCAGCCAGGGCTACCGGGTCTTCGCCGAGCCGATCGCGGACTTCACGGTCACCGCCATCGACCTGACGCCCAACCGTCCCACCGCCGGCGGCACCTTCAGCGCCGCCGTGACGGTGAAAAACCGCGGCACCGCCGCGGGTGAGGCCGGCGCGCTCGCGCTCTGGGTCGATCAGCCGGGCGTCCCCGCCTGCGGCGCCGCGGGTGATGCCGCGGTCACCGTCGGCCCTCTGGCCGCCGGGGCCAGCCGCACCCTGACGCTCGACGGCCTCCCCGCCGGGACGGCGACCGCCAAAAAGGCACTGCGCGCCTACATCGACCATACCTGCGTCAGCACGGAGGCCTACGAGGGCAACAACCAACGGGTGAAGCCTTATACGGTCGTACCCTGAGCCGCCCGCCGGCGGTCGCTCGCGCAACCTTGGATGTCGGTGCGATGTCGGTGCGACTTCAGTCGCACCGACACCAGTCCCGTAGGATGGGCAGAGCGAGCGCGATGCCTATCCTCAAGCATCGCGGCGGCTCGATCGTTCACGAAACGACTGTTCCGCGTCGACCGTCGCACCGGGATTTCCGCTCCTGGTCGAAGCGGATGATGCGGATTTTTCCACAGATGCACACCGATGAAGAAAGTGCGTAGGATGCGGTGAGGAACGAACCGCATCTTTTTAAATTTAAAAACTTGCAAAGCTTTTCACTCATTCGTTGGGTGCGGTAAAGCACGACCGCACCCATCGCGGCCGGGGCGATGCGGGGTGGTGCGGTTCGTTCCTCACCGCACCCTACGGCACCTCCGTCCAGTGGCTATTGAACACGGATACGCAACCATGCTACCGTCCGCCCGCACCCGCTCAATCATTCCCACCAGAAGGAAATCCACATGATGTTCGAACTGTTCCGACGCCTTTCGGGGCCGCGCGGCCAACGCGCGGCGCTTCTTGCTTTGTGTTTGACACTGGCACTGAGTCTGGCCCTGGGCCAGGCCGCGGCCGGGCTGACGGCGCCCGGCGATGCGGCGGTGAGCAGCGCCGCCGCGCTGCGTGATCATGTGGCCGCCCCGGGTTGGGTGACCGTGCGGGTGGAGTTGCGTGCACCGCCGCCGACGGACGATCTGGAGCAGACGGCCCAAGACCTGCTGTTCGCCTTGCCGGCCGGGTCCTATGACACCGTCGAGCGCGCCGCCGGTTCAGCCAGCCTGACCCTGCGGGTCGATGCCGCCGGGCTGGATGCGCTGCTGGGCTCGCCCTGGGCAGCGAGCGTTGCCGCGGCCGACACTCCGCAGATGCAGCGGCTGGCTGCTGGCTTTGGTCACAGCCTGGCCCTCAAGACCGACAGCAGCCTTTGGGCCTGGGGATACAACCGCTACGGTCAGCTCGGCGACGGCACCCACACCTGGCGTTTGACGCCAGTCCAGGTCCTGACCGGGGTCGCGGCCGTGGCAGCCGGCGATTCTTCCACCCTGGCCCGCAAGACCGACGGCAGCCTCTGGGCCTGGGGATACAACGGGTACGGCCAGCTCGGCGACGGCACCACCACCGCTCGCTCAACGCCGGTGCAGGTCCTGACCGGGGTCGCAGCCGTGTCAATCGGCGCAAGCAACACCCTGGCCCTCAAGACCGACGGCAGCCTCTGGGCCTGGGGGGCGAACTGGCTCGGCCAGCTCGGCGACGGCACCACCACCCAGCGCTTGACACCGGTCCAGATCCTGACCGGGGTCGCGGCCGTGGCAGGCGGATCTTTTCACACCCTGGCCCTCAAGACCAACGGTAGCCTCTGGGCCTGGGGATCGAACTATGGCGGCCAGCTCGGCGACGGCACCAGGACCGCTCGCTCAACGCCGGTCCAAATCCTGACCGGGGTCGCGGCCGTGGCAGGCGGGGATATGCACTCCCTGGCCCTCAAGACCAACGGCAGCCTCTGGGCCTGGGGATGGAACAAGAGCGGCCAGCTCGGCGACGGCACCACCACCAAACGCTTGACACCGGTTCAAATCCTGACCGGTGTCGCGGCCGTGTCAGCCGGCGCTGATCACACCCTCGCCCTCAAGACCGACGGCAGCCTCTGGGCCTGGGGAGACAACGCGTACGGCCAGCTCGGCGACGGCACCAACACCGATCGCTTGACGCCGGTTCAGGTCCTGACCGGGGTCGCGGCTGTCTCAGGCGGGTATGGTCACACCCTGGCCCGCAAGATCGACGGCAGCCTCTGGGCCTGGGGATGGAACAAGTACGGCCAGCTCGGCGACGGCACCTGGGGTCGTCTGAGTCCAGTGCCGGTGGCCGGGTTCGGGGGATCATCCGACGCCGATTTCACCGTCATCAACGTCAACCTGAACCCGAGCGCCCCACTCGCCGGGGGCACCTTCAACGCCGCGATCACCGTCAAGAATCGCGGCACCCAGGCCGGCGACCCTGGGCTGCTGCGCGTCTGGGCCAACCAGCGCGCGACCCAAGCCTGCAACGCCCCAGGGGACGCTGCCATCCGCCTAACGCACCTGGCCGTAGGCGCCACCCAGACGGTACGCATCACCCTGCCGGCCGGCGCCGCCGGGCATAAGACCCTGTGGGCCTTCATCGACAGCCAGTGCGCGACCCAGGAACCCGTTGAGACCAACAACCAAGCGGTCAAGGGTTACCGGGTCTTCGCCCAGCCGATCGCCGACTTCGCGGTCACCGCCATCGACCTGACGCCCGACCGCCCCACCGCCGGCGGGACCTTCAGCGCCGCCGTGACGGTGAAGAACCGCGGCACCGCCGCGGGCGAGGCCGGCGCGCTCGCGCTCTGGGTCGATCAGCCGGAGGTCCGCACCTGTGGTGCCGCGGGCGACGTCGCGCTCGCCGTCGGCCCCCTGGCCGCCGGGGCCAGCCGCACCTTGACGCTGGCCGGCCTCCCCGCCGGGACCGCCGCCACCAAGTCACTGCGCGTCTACATCGATCACACCTGCGTCAGCGCGGAAGCCTATGACGGCAGCAACAACCAGCGGGTGAAGCCTTATACGGTCGTGCCCTGAATCGCCCGCCGGCGGTCGCTCGCACAGCCTTGGATGTCGGTGGGATGTAGTAGGGCCTTCCATCATATCTTGCAGGTCCGTGCTCGTTGCGAGGTACCATCCGTGGCACTGGATTCCGGCATCCTGCCGGAATGACGGTCAACTTAAAGACAACGACCGACCGGCCCGACCCGCTCAGGCCGCCAGCGCCTGCTCCGTCGCAGCAGCATGCACCACGGTCGGCACCGACCGATTCAACGCCGCCAGCACCGCCTGCAGTGAGGCACCCGCCACATCGCGGTCGATCGCCGCCCCGCTGACCCGTTCCCCGTCCACAGTGATCAGGGCATAGGCCGCCGCTTCGGCATCGGTGCCCTCGCCGATAGCGTGTTCCTGGTAATCAAGCACCTGAATCGACTGACCGAAGGCGCGCGTCCAGGCATCGACAAAAGCACCGATGGCCCCCTGACCCTCGCCATGCAGGATGCGCTCACCGGCGGGTGCTCCGAGGTGGACCTCGATCCGGTCGTGCCCGTTGCGGACCAGCCGATAGCCGGTCAACCGCCAAGGCCCCTGATCACGGACGAAGTGCTCGCGGAACAACTGATGAATCCGCGGCCCGTCGATCTCGCCGCCATCGCGTTCGCTCTCGCGCTGGACGAGCTGCGCCAGTTCGACCTGAAGCCAGCGCGGCAGGTTGAGCCCGTACTCGCGCTCCATCACGAAGGCCACCCCGCCCTTGCCGGACTGGCTGTTGACCCGCACTACTTCCTGATAGGTGCGGCCCAGGTCGCGCGGGTCGATCGGCAGATAGGCCACCTGCCAGGGCGCGTCCGCACTCTGCCGCTTGAGACACTTGTGGATCGCGTCCTGGTGACTGCCCGAGAAGGCGGTGTAGACCAGTTCGCCCACCCAGGGATGCCGAGGGTGGGTAGGAATCCCGGTGCATTCGCTGACCACCGCAAGAATTTCATCCGGCCGACTGAGATCGAGCCCAGGGTCGATGCCCTGGCTGTACAGGTTCATGGCAAGCGTGACGAGATCCATATTGCCGGTACGCTCGCCGTTGCCGAGCAAGGTCCCTTCCACCCGGTCGGCGCCGGCCAGCAGTGCCAGCTCGGCCGCCGCCACCGCCCCGCCGCGGTCGTTATGGGTGTGCACCGAGAGGATCAGAGCGTCCCGCCGGCTGATGTGAGTCGCGAACCATTCGATCTGATCGGCAAAGCGATTGGGGCTCGCCACCTCGACCGTGGCCGGCAGATTGATGATGCAGGGGTGAGCCGGGGTCGGCGCCCATTCCGCGATCACCGCCTCACAGACCTCGACCGCGTAATCCGGCTCGGTGGCGGTGAAGCTCTCCGGTGAATACTGGAAAGTCCAGTGGGTCTGCGGATAGTGGGCCGCCTCCTCCCGCACCCAGCGGGCGCCCTGGCGGGCAATCGCCTTGACCCCCTCCCGATCGCTGCCGAACACCCAGTCGCGCTGCACCGGGGAGGTGGAGTTGTAGACATGGACGATCGCCCGCGGCGCCCCGGCCAGGGCTTCGAAGGTGCGGCGGATCAGGTCTTGGCGCGCCTGCACCAGGACCTGCACGGTGACGTCCGCGGGGATCTGATCGGCCTCGATCAGCCAGCGCACGAAGTCGAAATCCGGTTGGCTGGCCGCGGGAAAACCGACCTCGATCTCCTTCACACCCAGGCGGACCAGCAGCCCCCAGAGACGGCGCTTCTGCGCCACCCCCATCGGCTCCAGCAGCGCCTGATTACCGTCGCGCAGGTCGACGCTGGCCCAGATCGGGGCCTTAAGGATGCTGCGGTCGGGCCACTGGCGGTGCGGCATGGCCAACACCGGGCCGGGTTGGTACTTGCGGTGGTCGAAGTGCATCATGGCGGTCTCTCTTGCTGGTCTCGTGGGGCGTCCGGTCCCCCGGCGGGGGGCGCGCTGAGGCCGTACTCCTGGGATTTGGCTTGCTGACCTCGCCCTGGTGGGGCACTGAGGCCGCCCCGCTCCCGGTAAGGAACTGGGGCCTGATCGGCGCACGCCTGGTGGGCCTGTGCCGGATGTCGCTGCCTTGATCGACAAGGCATAGGGTACGCCGACGGCCGCGCCAGATGATTGCGAATGCAACCTCGTATTGCACGATTTCAGCAATTTTCTGCTAGTATGTCCACGTACTCAGCATCAGCACATCGATCAGTAGTCAGCGCCGGGCAAGATGCATGAACCTCGACATAGTCATCGCTGACTAACGCTCAGGCCCGGGCGTAGCGACGCACCCAGTCTTCTTCCAGTCGGTCGAGGCTGGCGCTGCTTGTCAGTACCCGCTCGCGAATCGGTCCCAGGTCATCCAGGTCGTCCCATCCCGCAACCGGGCGCATACCGAACAGTTCGGCTTGGGCCTCGATGCCCCACCATCCGGAGAAATCGCCGATGCGCCGCGCGCGATAGCTGGTACGCGGCTCGGCGTGCGGATCGTGCGGATCACAGTTCGGCAGCGGCTCGATGCGCTTATCGATCCAGTACCCCAGTCGGCCGAACATCTCGCGCGCCTGCTCCTCGGCCTTGGCACCGTCCTGGGCCATCCGGCCCAGCCAAGCGCGTCCGGCACCGAGATAGACGATAGGCTCGTAATGCGGGTCCATGCGCAGCAGTCGCCGCCAGGATGTGATCGGATCGCCCTGGGTAGCCTCGCGCTCGGCACGGGCCAGGGCGTAGCGCACCCGGGCACTGCCGGGAAAACGTTGGACGGCACGGCGCAGCAGCGCCAGCCCCTCAGCGAGTGCCCCGTCATCAAGCTCCAAGAGGGCCGATTCCCCGGCGGCTACCGAATCGGTGTCCACCGACGGCAGCAGCTGGTGCAGCAGCACAGCCGCACGCTCGCGGAATCGGCCAGGGGCTGCGTCGGGATCGTAGGTCCCGGCCGCGCGCGCCCAACCTCGGATCAGAAAGGCGTCGCCGGCAACGATGTCGATCTCCCGCCGGTTGAGCCAGGGCTCCTCGCCCGGCACTGGAGAGGTCTTCGCAGGGGCTTTGACATCGGCAGGCGAATCTACAGCGACCGACGCCGGGAAAGTGCCGGGTAACTCGGTCTCCGGCGGAGCGATCTCGCCTTCATCGACAATCACCCCGTTATCCGTGTGCTCGGGGAGACTGTCGGGGATCTCATCCGAATTGCCGCGCGGCACGCATTTGTCGGGGAATCGCTCCTCCATGGCCCGGTATTCGGCCTCCGCCTCCTCCGTCCGCCCTTGCAGATTCAGAGCGCGGACCAAACCGACCCAAACCGCGAAGCTGTCGGAAGCACGACGTCGGGCCTCGCGATACGCGTGCTCTGCCTCGCTGAAACGCGCTTCGGCGACCAAGATGTCCGCGAGCTTGGTGTAGGCGAATGGCTCGTCTGGGAACCGTTCTTGAGCCTGGCGGTAATGCGCCTCGGCCTCGGCGAGGCGGTTCGCTTGGACGAGTGCGGCCCCCAGGCCCATGTGCAGGTGCAAATTCTCCGGGGACAGATCGATTGCCTCCCGATACTCGGTGAGGACCTCTTCCCATCGCTTCTGGGCTTTCAAAACGAAGATCAGGTTATTGCGAGGAGCCAGCGATTCCGGGTAGGCCGTCTTCAAGTCGCGGTACTCCGCCTCCGCGTCTGCGAATTGGTCCTGAGCCTTCAGAACCTCGGCCAGTCCATTGCGGGCGAAGACATCGTTCGGGAACAGCGCCTGAGTCTCGCGGTATTCCGCCTCCGCCTCTGCGAATCGGTCCTGGGCCTTCAGGACCTCGGCTAGTCCGTTACGGGCAACGACGTTGTCGGGGAACCGCGCTTTGGTCTCGCGGTATTCCACCTCCGCGTCTGCGAATTGGCCCTGAGCCTTCAGGACCTCTGCCAGTCCGGTGCGGGCGACGACGTTGTCGGGGAACCGCGCCTTGGCCTCGAGGTATTCCGCCTCCGCATCTGCTATTTGGCCCTGAGCCTTCAGGACCTCTGCCAGTCCATTGCAGGCGACGACGTTGTCGGGGAACCGCGCCTTGGCCTCGAGGTATTCCGCCTCCGCATCTGCTAATTGGCCCTGAGCCTTCAGGACCTCTGCCAGTCCATTGCAGGCGAAGATGTTGTCGGGGAACCGCGCCTTGGTCTCGCGGTATTCCACCTCTGCGTCTGCGAATCGGTGCTGGGCCCTCAAGACCTCAGCCAATCCGGTGCGGGCAACGACATTGTTGGGGAACCGCGCCTTGGTCTCGCGGTATTCCGCCTCCGCGTCTGCAAATCGGTGCTGGGCCTTCAAGACCCCCGCCAATCCGTTGCGGGCAACAACATTGTCGGGGAACCGCGCCTTGGTCTCGCGGTATTCCACCTCCGCATCTGCGAATCGGTTCTGAGCCTTCAGGACCTCCGCCAGTCCGTTGCGCGCGAAGACATCGTTGGGGAACCGCGCCTTGGTCTCGCGATAAACCTCCAACGCGCCCGGCCGGTCGTTCATCGCCAAGAGACTCTGGCCCTCGTTGGTCCAGCCATAGCTGTTCCACGGCTCGACTTCCTTGGCAAGACGCGCCCATAGCAATGCCTGGGCCGGTTGACTCTGGCGGACAGCGGCGGAGAACGCCGAAGCGGAGCGCACCACGCCATAGCTGTCGCCGCTACGCTCAAAGTAACCGCGCTGGGCCGCCAACAACCGCTCCGCCTCAGCGATGGCGGGTGCTCCACCTTGACGCAAACGCTCGGTGATGGACTTGGCGCGGTCGAACCATGCCGGATCGTAGCTGACCCAGTTCGGCTTATTGGATCCCTTGCCCGGTGGGTCGTCCGCAACCCGCGGCAGAAGCGGCCGGATCCAGGCTCCAAGGTCCCCGCGGCGGTAGTCACGACGCAGCACATGGCGCCAGAACGAGATCCAGCGATCCGGAAAGGGGTAGGCCGAGAGACAGAGGCGCAGGGCGTCCTGAAACTCCTCTGCGGCCAGGTCCGGGCTCAACCAGCCCTCGTCCTGAAGGCGGCACAGGGCGAGACCGAAACGGTTCAACCCTTCGGCCACCTCCTTGGGAAAACCGCCGGCGCGGGCGGCGGACTCCGAGGGCAGGCCACGCAAACCGACGATCCCGCAGTGTCCGCGGTACCAGGGCTCGTCCGGAGGGAGTTCGCAGAGTTGCCACCAGGTCGGCAAGAGCGAGCGGTCGCGCTGGTGCGTGGCAAGGGCGCGCCAAGCAGCCGCCTGGGGATCACGACTGCGCCCCTCACCGAGGCTGTTGAGGTAACGCCGGTCGGCGAGCACACGCTGAGCAAGCGCGTCCCCGGCAGCGGTCAGGGTTGGCACTGCCGCCAGCACTTCGCCGACACGAACCCAGGCGGCGCTGGTCAGCGTCGCGCTGTCGGCGCCGCCGGGCAGTTCGATGAGCCCCCAATTGCGGACAATCCAGGACGAGAGACTTTGATCGACCTGAGCACGGAAGTCGGTCCGATTACCGAGGGCGCGCAGCCAACCCAACAGCAGATCCACCGGGTCCACGACCGTCAGGTGGTCCAGTTCGGCGCGGCCCAGCACCAGGTTGTGCAAGGCCAGATCCGGATCAGCGGCGAAGGTGCGCAGCCAATCCGGTACACGGCCGCCGCCGAAGATGCGATCAAGGTCGAGATTCATAGCAGATCCCCGTCGGTGTCCGCGGCATAGTCCGCGCTGCCGCACTGCTCGCGCAGCCATACGAGGTGCAGACCGCGCAGGGTTCCCAAGGATGCGAGATCCGTCGGCGCATTGACGGTCCCGATGCGCCACAGGTGACGCGCGCCGAAGGCGAGGGTCGGGTGAAGCACCTCGCGCCTTGGTCCCTCGCAAGCACCGCTCAGGTCTAAGGTATGTCCGGTCATGGCGCCGAGCGGGGCGGGGCAAAAGGCGTCCGAGAATGTGCCGTCGAGCACGGTCGGCGTCACCAACGCGCGGACATCGGCACCGAGGCTCAGGATGCGGGCCAGGCTGCCGATCTCGTAGCGAAAAATCAGCACGTCGATAGGTTCGCCGCGCGCGCCAGGATCCAGGTGCGCCAAACCGAGCCGGTCGCGAAGCCGATTTGCCCAGTCGTCGGGGTCCGCACCCGGCGCGGCACCGAAGAGATCGGACAGATCCTCCCAAAATGCGGCGAAGGAAGGGCGCAGGTCGATCTGCTTGGCCCAGGTGCGTAGCGCGCTATCGAGCGCCGCGAAGCCGCTGGCCGCGGTCCCGCGCTGCGCCACGTCCCGAGCCAAGTCCTTCAGGCGGTTTGGTGGGACGCCGCTCAAACGGGCGACGAAGGAGAGTTCTTCAGTACGAACGAGGTGCAGCGCTTGGTCGCTGGAAGCAAAGGGCGATCCCGGCGCGACCAAGCGGAAAGTCTCAGGGCACAGATCCTCGTCTGCCGCATCAATCTCCGTTGGTAGGCCGGTGTCCTCGGACGAAAGACCCGCTGTTTCAGGTATTTCCCGTGCTGAGCACACCACGCCGGGCGGTCGGCATGATCCACGGCGGCCCCGCTGTCGCGGTAACTGTCGCAGCGAGCGGGAGCGATGCCTTCGTCCAAGAGAAAGTTTCGTGCAGCCATTCGATACTGAGCTGGATCTGCGGAGATCCGGTCAAGAAAGGCGCGAAAGCCGGAATCGGTTGTGCTGAGCGGTCCCATCGTCCGTTTCGTTCCAGGTATGTCCGAAATGCAACCGTTAAAGTCTACCACTGTAAGCACTCTGGGAACCCCACCGACCAGCCTGCCGGACTCCTGCGGATTAGGGTTCTGAGGGTCGTTGTTAGGCGACAACAGATACTGACTCCCGGCGGCATCGAAAACTGCCTTCCGACGGAGGGACGAAAAGATGTCGAGAAACGGCGTGAGCTAAGCAAGTTTCTGCTAATATTTTGCCGAACTCAACATCAGTACATCGATCAGCCGCCAACGCCGGGCAAGATGCATGAACCTCGACAACTACGACCGCCGTATCCTCGAAACACTGCAACAAGAAGGACGGCTGAGCAATCAGGATTTGGCCGACCGGATCGGTCTCTCGCCCTCACCCTGCCTGCGGCGGGTGCGCGCGTTGGAAGAGGCGGGCATCATCACCGGCTACCGCGCCCTGCTCGATGCGAAACGGCTCGGTCTCAATCTGATGGCGATCCTGAGCGTCTCCATGGACCGCCACACCCCGGAGCGCTTCGCGGGTTTCGACGCCGCCGTCGCGGCCATGCCCGAGGTGCTGGAGTGTCTGCTGATCACCGGCCGGGACGCGGACTATCAACTCAAGGTCGTGGTCCGCGATATGGAGCACTACCAGGACCTGCTGCTGGAGCACATCACCCGCATCGAGGGCGTGACCGGCGTGCACTCCAGTTTCGTGCTGCGGCGGGTGGTGGAGCGCACCGCGCTGCCGGTGCTGTAGGCTGCTTTTCAGAAACCAAACTCATCGGAGGCGACGCCTAATGACCGACCCGACCTGGCCCTTCCCCGGGGCTCGCTGGTGGCGTTTCGACTTCCACACCCACACGCCCGCCTCGCGCGACACGGACTGGTTCAGGCTGGGCCTTGACCTGTCGCCGCGGGACTGGCTGCTCAAGTACATGGAGGCCGGACTCGACTGCGTGCTCGTGACCGACCACAACAGCGGTGACTGGGTGGATGCTCTCAAGGCAGCCTATGCGAATCTTGAGCAGGAGGCCGACGAGGGACGCGCGCCGGCGGGGTTTCGCAGCCTCACCCTGTTCCCAGGCGTCGAGATCTCAGTCAGCGGTGGATTTCACCTGCTCGCCATCTTCGATCCGTCGGCGACCACCCGAACGATCAGGGATCTATTGGCCGTGGTGGAATACTGGGGCACGCCTGGCGACAGCGATGCGGTGACCAACAAAAGCCCGACCGAGGTGATTGCGCAGGTGCTCAAAGCAGGCGGCATCCCCACCCCGGCCCATGCGGATCGACCGGAGGACCAGGGCAACAAGGGCCTGCTGGCGCTCAAGGGAGACGGCTCCGGCGCCAGCCGCATGGATGCCAATACCATTCGCGGCGTACTCGACAAAGAATTCCTGCTCGCCGTGGAATGGGAGGACATGGCTCGCGACTTTCCCGAGTGTGTCCGCCACCACGAGCGACGCTTGGCGCGGGTGCTCGGGAGCGATTGCCACAACTTCAGGGGAACGGCCGTTCCGGGCAGCCGCTACACCTGGGTCAAGATGGCCAGGCCGACGCTGGAAGGTCTGCGCCTGGCCCTGCTCGATGGCAACGGCGTTTCCATTCGCCGTAGCGACGAAGGCCGTTTCGACCCTTACAGGACGCCCGAGTACTGCATTACCGCCATCGAGGTCGAAGGGGCTCGTTTCATGGGCAACGGCGAGGTGGAACGGTTGGAGTTCTCTCCCTACTACAATGCCCTGATCGGCGGACGCGGCACCGGGAAATCCACCATTGTACACGCCATGCGGCTCGCGCTGCGAAGCGACAACGACCTTGCCAAGTTACCGGAGACCGCGGAACCCCGCACCCAGTTCGACCGTTTCCGTCGCCTGGTCAAGGGACGCGACGGCGACGGTGCACTGCGCGACGGGACGCGCATCCGCGTCGAGCTGCTGCGCGACGGGGTCCCCCACCGACTGCATTGGGCACTCGCCGCCACAGACCCGGTGGTGGAGCAGCGCGGCCCGGACGGGGACTGGGTGCCCGCGGCGAGTCAGGCCATCAACCCGGATCGCTTCCCGGTGCGGATCTACTCCCAAGGCGAGATCGCCGCGGTGGGTGGGGACGGGCGAGGCGCCTTGCTCGATGTCATTGATGACGCCGCCGGGGTGGGCGATCTGAGTCGCGGCCTGGAAGAGACCCGGCGTACCTGGCTCGCCCAGCGGGCGCGACTGCGCGAGATCGACCAACGCCTGGCCGTCTTGCCCGAGGTCGAGCGCAAACTCGACGATGTCAAGGCCAAGCTTGATGCCCTGGTCAAGTCCCACCATGCGGATGTGCTCAAGGCCCATCAGAGCGCCCAACGCCAGCATCGCGAGATGGACCAGACCTGGGAGCAACTGGAGGCCGTGCCCAAGCGCATCGACGAACTCAAGGAAGACCTGCTGATTGATGACTGGCCCGAGGGAGTCTTCGCTACCGACGGGGACGATGCCTTCCTGCAAGCCTGGCGTCAGGATGCCGACGCCGCCCTGGCGCAGTTGCGCACCGACCTCAATGTGGCGCGGGTAGATTTCGCGAAGAGACTGGAGACCCTGGGCCAGGATGAACGGGTTACCGCCTGGTGGACCCGGGTCGATGCCGCACAACGGGCCTACGATGACCTGCAAACCGTGCTGGCCGCCCAAGGCGTCACCGATCCTCAGGCCTTCGGACGCCTGGTGCAGGAGCGTCAAACGCTCGATGGACAGCACAAAAGCCTGATCCAGTTGCAATCGGACCGCCAGCAGCTTCAGGACGAGCTGAATGGCCAATGGGGGCTTGTCCTGGCGGCGCGGCAGGCCATCTCCCAGCGACGCCAGACCTTCGTCGCGCAGACGCTGCACGGCAACGACTTCGTGCGTATGGAGGTGGTCCCCTTTGGTTTCGACCCGCGTATCGTCGAGCGCTCGATTCGAGAACTCATTGATGACTCGGAGCACTTCGAGGCCGACATCTTACGCCGCGACGACCGTCGCGACCCCGCAGGCGGGCTTGCGTTCGACCTTGCCAACGCACCTGACAAAGATCAGGCCCTGGTGAGCCTCAAACGGCGACTGACCGAGCCGGACGCCACCATTGGCGGCTATTTCCGCGGGTTTCTGAAGCGTAAGCTGGAGCTGCCCGAGTTTGCCGATCGAGTCGAGTCCTGGTTCCCCGAAGACGACCTACGCATCGAATACAGCCGGCGCGGCGACGGCAGCCAGTGGACCACCATCACCCAGGGCTCGCCTGGACAGAAGGCCGCCGCCCTGCTCGCCTTCCTGCTGGCCTTCGGCGACGAACCCCTGATCCTCGACCAACCGGAGGACGATCTGGACAATCACCTGATCTATAGTTTGATCGTGAAACAGATCCGGGCAAACAAGCGGCGCCGCCAGCTCATCGTGGTCACCCACAACCCCAACGTGGTGGTCAATGGAGACGCGGAGATGGTCCACGCCTTCGACTACCGCGGGGGTCAGTGCCGGGTGGTGCAGCGCGGCGCTCTTCAGGAACGGGCGTTGCGCGACGAAGTCTGCCGCGTGATGGAGGGCGGCCGCGAGGCCTTCGCCCGGCGCTGGGCGCGCCTGGGTCGGGAGGTCTGACGTGTTACTGAGCAGGAGCGCACTGATCGAAAAAATCCGTCTCGGCGAGGACGGACTGCTGGAGCTCAAGGAGGTCCGCTTCGCCGGGGCCAAGGTGCGCGGCCCGGCCCGCGACGACCTGGCCGACGAACTCGCGGCCCTGGCCAACAGCGCCGGGGGTATCCTGGTGCTGGGGGTCGACGACCGCAGCCGGGAGGTCATCGGCATCCCCGCCGAGCGGCTCGACGCCGTGGAGACCCTGGTCCGGGAGGCGTGCGAGTCATCCATCAAACCGTCCCTGGCCCCGCTGATCGAGCGCCTCACCCTGCCCGATCCGCTCGGCCAGGAGCGACCCGTCCTGCGGGTGGAGGTAACCCGCAGCCTCTTCGTCCATCAGAGTCCCGGGGGTTATCTGCACCGTGTCGGCTCATCCAAGCGGCCCATGCCGCCGGACCAGTTGGCTCGACTCTTCCAGCAGCGCAGCCAATCGCGGCTGATCCGCTTCGATGAGACCCCGGTCCCCCAGGCGAACCTCGGAGACCTCACCGAGGGACTGTGGCGGCGCTTCGCACCGCGACTACTCCATGGCCGGCAGCAAGGTGCGGCTGCGTCTGTTCGACGACCGCCTCGAGATCTACAGCCCCGGCATGCTGGTCAACACCATGACCCCGGAGAGCCTGCCCTTCCGCCAGGCCGCCCGTAACGAGGCACTCACCAGCTTGTTGGCCCGCTGCCCGGTCCCGAACACCGAGTCGGCCCCCCACCGCGCCCATATCATGGACAAGCGCGGCGAGGGGGTTCCCATCATCCTGGAGCGCAGCACCACCCTGTCCGGCCAGGCACCCATCTACCGCCTGGCCGACGAAAGCGAGCTGCTGCTCGTCATCTATGCCGCCGATCCGGCAGCCGCGGAGCAAAACGCTGCGCCCGATGATCCGGCGGAGGATTGACGATGGCCGGTTTTCTTGCCGGTCAGGCCCAGGTGAGATCAGTCCTCAGGCGGCAGCCAGGCGGCCCATGGCGCGGCTTCAGGCAGGCTTAAGATCCACCTTATCGTAGACCTCCGCCAACGACAGGGTGCAACCAACGCTGGGCAGGAGCACGCTGTCGCTCAGGGCGGAATAGTCCGACAGGGTCCAGCGGCCGTCGTCGCCCCGACTGAACAGTTCCACCTGGACCTGGTGCTGGGAGATCAGGAGGTACTCCCTGAGACTCGGGATTTGGCGGTAGATGGCGAATTTCTTGCCGCGGTCGTAGGCCTCGGTCGAGTCCGACAGCACCTCCACGATCAGGCTGGGATTGAGTAGCACGTCGCGGCGGCCATCCTGAAACTGGTGCTCGCCGCACAGGGCGATCAAATCCGGGTACTTGCCGGCGTCGGCGGGGCGGATGCGCACCTTCAGGTCGTTGGCGTAGACCTGGCAGGGCCGGCCCTTCATCTGGATGCTCAGTTCCCTGACGATGTTGACGACGATAGCGTTGTGCTCGACGCTCGCCCCGGTCATGGCGAAGACTTCGCCGTCCAGGTACTCGCTGCGCCCCTCCAGGGACGCCCGCTCGCCCTCCAGCCAGTCATCGAAGGTCAGTTGCAGTTTGGGTTGCAGGGACATAGGGCAGCTCCGCGGTTGGGAATGAGGCGCAGTATAGACCCGCGATTCGACCGGCCGCTGCCGCGGGGGCATTTGAATGAGGAGTCCGGTTGCGATTGCGCCGCGTCAAGCAAGCTCGCACCGGAGGGACCAACCGTCGGCGAGGACGGCGACGGTCAGGATTCGGTCAACCCTTGCATCTGCCGCCACACCAGCCGGACATCCCCGGGATCAATCCGGCCAGCCAAGGTGGAACGCCCGAGGATGCGGCTCCAATCAGCTCGATCGGCACGCTCCACATGGTCCTTGAGCCGGCCGGCATCCTTGGGATCGAGCCTGCCGTGCTGATCCCGATAGTCGGCACCCACGGCCTCGGCGAGTTGGCGGGGTACTCCCAAGAGTCCGGCGACGGCTGCCTCCGGCGTGCGAACCCCATACTGGATGTAGGCCGGCAACATCTGCTGTTCGGCCGTACTGGCATCTATGACCGCGTTGTTGGTAAGTCCCAGGCCGCGCAGATAGGCATGCGCGCCCCAGGCCACCGTCATGGCGACCGTGCTGTGGACATAGACGCCGGCTTGACGCACCCGGTCGTCCGGTTCCTTGCCGGGAAATTCTACGGCGAGGTCTTGTACCGAACTGCCATCCATCCAGCCCTGCACGACACGCGCGACGGCCGCGGTATCCATAGCACCCGTCCCTTTGCCGATCCCGAGATCCAATTCGGGCAGCCAGCGCAGCGCCTCGATGAGGTGTTCGATGCCGTCCGCCTTGTTGATGAGGACAGCGCCCGGACCTTGCTGCAATAATGAATCATGGCGAATAGCGGCATACAGGGAGTCGAAGCTGAAGGAACCCAGACCCGTCGCATCGGCGGTCTTGAGATAGCCGGTCTGCTTTCCCGCAATCTCCGCCAGATAGGTCTGGGCCAAATCGCGTAACTGCCGACGCTGTAGCGCCCCACTGGCCTGACTATTCGCCAAGCTCATTTGGAGTAGCTCATCCAGGGCGTCGCGCGCCCGGTCCGCACCCAGTGTGGCGACGGCATGGGCGAGGTACTGGAAAAAGGGTCTGAGTTGGGGATAGGTGCGATAGGCATCCTTAAGCGTCGCCGCCGCACTCGCCTGGGCTAGAACATCCAATAGGGCAGACCGAATATCATCGCTCAGGGCGCCCGCGTAACCTTCCCACTGGGCACGGTGATTGTGGTTGACGAAGACGACGAGCCCCTTGTCAGCCATGCCCACGCGACCGGCGCGACCGGCGATGTTCCAGAACTCCCCGGCGGTTAGGTCACCGCCGCCGTACGGTTTGTGCACTGAATGGATCAGTACGGTGCTGACGGGAAAGTTCATACCTTGGGCCAGGGTCGCAGTCGCGGCGATGAACTTGATAGTGCCGGCGCGGACTTGGTCTTCGATTAGGAATCGCAACTCCGATGACAGGGCCGCGTGGTGGAAGGCAACCCCTCGCTCCAGGCAACGCACCAAAACCGAGTCCGTACCGTAATCGGCTTGCGCCAAGGCGACGGCGAGCCGCAGTCCCGGTGTCGCCTGCGCGGGGGCAAGCAGATCACAACCTTCGGCAATCTCGGCCGCCGCCTGCTCTGGATCAGACTTGCTCGCGCTGAAGAAACCCAGCACGGGACCCAGATTGACGAAGCGGCGAGCCAGATAGACCAGCTTTTCACGAGCCGTCGAGAGCGGCCCGGAATCGGCGGCCACCGGGAGTCTTGATGGCCGCGGATCAGGCCGCTCGCTGTGCGGCTCACGCCAGGTAATCTCAAAGGCACGGTTGGGCTTACGCCCGGCGAGTTTGGCGAGTCCGATCATCAGTCGGGATGGACGCCAGGCGATATTGATGGGGGCGCCGCGGTCACCACCCAGCCAGGTGGCAATCTCAACGGCGTTATCGACAAAGGGGGTGAGAAGCAGCAGCCGGATGTCCTTGCATTCGCGGCGCAGATTCGCAAGCAATAACTCCAGGCGAACACCCCGCTCCCCATCCCTCAGCAGATGGGCCTCATCGACAACGATCAAGCGCACCCGGTCGAACCAGTCACGATGGGCGCGCAGTAGGAGGTCCGTCTTTTCCGGCGTGGCCACGATGACGCCGTCAGCCGATTGGAGCAAGCCGAGTTCGTAGGGGTCCTCCTCAAAGGCACCGCCGGCCGCCGATACCGCAATCCCCAGGGAACGCAAATCGCTGTTGAGCGTTCGGCGCACCTGGGTCGCCAAGGCCCGCGTCGGCGTCAGGTAGAGGACCCGTGAATCTTGACCAAAGGATTGCAGGCTCTGCAGGATGGCGAACTCCGCCAATAGGGTCTTACCTGCGCTGGTCGGCATCTGCAGGACCACGCAGACCCGCACCGGGTCAAGCAGGCTTTCCCGCAATGCCTCCTGTTGAGACGGCATCAGGCTGAAGATCGGGTGCTCCCGCCCGGCGGCCATGAGCGCACTCAAGAGCTCGTTCATGCGGGGATAGAGACCCTGAGCGGTCTTCCAGATCGAGTCCGAATAGAGCCGCCAGGCGACGACCTTGACCGAGGCTAGCCAGGCCAAAGCCTCCGGGTCCCCGGCGGCCTCCAGATAGTCTTCTGCTCTGGTCAACAGGCGCTTGAGTTCGGGCTCCAAGTCCCGCCGCTCTCCGGAAGCGTCGGCGACCGACCCCGCCAGCATGTATTCGGAAAGTCGCACCGCGAGTTGTGCCAGGTGGTAGAGCCCCAGCAGGGTGAGCGCATCACGCCGCCCGCTCCCGTTACGCGACTCCAGCCATTGACTGTCATGCCCTTGCTGAATGGCGGACAGTCGATCGATGATGGCATTTCCTTCAATGAGGTCCGCACGACTTCCCTGTCGCGCCATGGACAAGAGGGCGCGCGCGACGTCCTCGCGCACCTGCTCGGGCCAAGGCTTGTCGCCCCCGCTTGGGAAGCCGGATACACGACGCAGGAAAGCGCGGACTTCAGTGTCGCGGCGGGCCAGATAGCCGGCGGCTGCATAGGCCAGGAGATCATCAAGGGACGGGGTGCCGCCCGCGGCAGACAATGCCTCGAGATAAGCGTCCCAGGTTTGAAAGACGCTAAGGTCCGGCGGCCCGGAATCGGCCGGCGTTCCGCGCTGTTGCCGGTCCAGGTCTGCGCTGGCCAATGCGTCCTGCAACCCGGCAACAGCGGCAATGCGCAAGCGACCTACCGGGCTTGGTTGAATCGCCGGGTGCGATGGCACCCCCAATGCCGCAACCAGGCGCGCGCCGTCCACATCGCGGACGAGTTCGCTGATCTCGTGGGTCGCGTAGAGGTCTTTCAGGACCGCACTCACGGCTTGCGTGCTTCCTTGAAAACACGGTGCCCGAAGGGCTCCAGTGGGGCGCCAAGCGAAACGCAAAGGCCGCGTACCCCGGCCGGTTCGAATCGCGACTCGGCCGCGCGTAAGGAGGTGAGGTCGTCCAAGTGCGCCGCAACGGCCCCGCGGACGATCACCGGACAGACCACGAGCGGCGGAAGCGTGTCCCGACCCAAGGTTTCCAGCATGGCGAACAACTTGGGCGCAAAGGCCGTTGTGTGGAGTAGGGCGAGCATGACAGTGAGGGCGCGACAGAGTTTGTCGGGCTCGCGGGGCACCCGACAGCACTCCTCAACGAGAACCTGGGCCACATCGGGCGGACGCTGGTCGTGGTCAGAGCCTTTGACTTGGACCAAGACCAAAGCCACCGCGCCGTCGTCCAGATCCAGCAATCCCCACCCGTCGAATCCGAGCACCGGCTGGTTGGCGTTGCCTTTGGTCGCCTGGGGACTGGCCGGGAACTGGACCTGATAAACGTGTGCCAGAACTTCTTGGGCGATCAGTTCGGCCACCTCGGACCGGTAGTTCCTGAGTGCCTGGGGTTTGCGTTGTTCGACATCCGGATCAGGCATCCCGGCTCGAATCGCCACCCTGATAGCGCCCAGATCGAAACGCAGTTCGGTGCCGCCGTCAGGCTCAGGGAGGTTGTCGAGGAACTGCTCCCCATAGGACTGGCGAGCGCGCCGGACAATCGCTGCCAGGACTCCACCGCCATTGGAATCCAAACCCACGGCACACCGGGACACCATCCAACGATGCCTTCCAGGACCGGTGTCCGCTACTGCCACGCAACCTTCCAAGCGACGCCCCCCTGTCGACTCCGTCGAAGTTCCCAATAGCTTAGCGATGATCGCGACCGGGCGATAGTCGGAGCGAGCGAAGGATGGCTCCTGTGCGGGTGGTGCCGGCGCATCCGAGTCCGGGAGCGGGCATGACCCCGAAGAGCCTGCCCTTGCGCCAAGCCGCCCGTAACCAAGCCCTCACCAGCCTGTTGGCCCGATCCCCGGTCCCAGGCACCAAATCGCCCCCTACCGCCCCAGCCTCATGGACAAGCGCGGCGAGGGGTCGCCATCATCCTGGAGATCAGCACCACCCTGTCCGGCCCCGGGTAACCATCTACCGTCTGGTCGACGAACGCAAATCGCGGCGCGTCATCCAAGCCGCCGATCCGGCAGCCGACCCGCTAGACTTGGCCAAAGCCCAGGGCTTCCGGTCGGATTGTTCGCCTGACCGAAGCGGCGCGGGCGTTGCGCAGGGGGCCTTGGTCATTAATCCGGCCACCGCGCAATCGGCACGGTCGTCGGTCCGCACAGCGGACCCTACAGGTCTGCGGGATCAACTGGGGCACAACGACTGGTCGACGCTGGTGCCGCTGTACGTGACGCGACTGGTGGACTACAACAACGAAGTTTGCATAATCCACAGCCTGATCTGCTGGACCAATCACATCATCTATTGTATCAAGAATAAAGACCTGGCCTATCTGGACAATCTTGGCATCATGTGCGCTGAATTCGACCGGCAGTTGACCGCCAACCTTGCAACCTATAGCTGCAAGGCATTGATCGGCGAGCTGTTGAAGCAATACAAACTGAAATTGGAACTGGCCAGGACAGCCATGCATCCGGCCGAGGCATCGCATCTGTAGCCGCGGCACAGATGCGCCTTGATCATCGTTTCGGCCAAAGCGGCTACTCGGATTTATCCACAGATGTCACAGATGAACACAGATGAAGAAAAACAACTGTGTTCATCTGTGACATCTGTGGATCAGATTTCCGCCACAGGGCCGCGGCGGAAGGTCCGGCCGGAACGATGATCAAGGCCGCCGCGACAAGCCCCGCGGACCATCCATGGACTTGCGCCACGCGACGACGTTCGCGCGGATCTCGTCTACGGTCTGAGCCAGCTCCGGTCCCATGCGTCTGAAATCATCTGCTCTGGATTCGCCAAGCTGCGCGAGGAGGGTGAAATAATGGGGTTTGAATCTGTCCTTGAATTTGTAAGTAGCGAAGGCTTCGTCTTCAAAGAGACAACGGACGTAGGCGGTTTGCTCGGCGGCGAGGAGTAAGGTCAGAAGAACCGAAAGACCATACCCTTCCGCGTCGAAATTCAGATCCGGAAGCCCGAGCTCAATGGCCGCAAATGCCTCTGTGAACTGCTGATGACAAACCAATATCGCAGCTAGCCTTAGCTTTGACTCCGGACGCGGCGACTGGCGTAGTATTTCTATCGCTCCTTGCAGTCCCCGTGCGTGAAACAGCCAAGATTTTGCTCCAGACTCGGCACCAATATTGCTGTCGCCTTCGGGCTCCCGTTGGGCTATCCATAGCTCTTCCTTAAGAGCCCTCATAAGTAATACTAACGCACGCACTTCTCTAAGCTCTACCGACATTTCGGTTGCAATGCGACCGAGACCGGGGAACTGATCGACGTTAGTAGGCATACCCATGTTGTCGATATCGCCCAGAGTAGCTAATGCCCCCTGATAGTCTGCAAGCTCAGCTTGATTCATAGCGCAAATAGCAATGTTTATCCGTTTATTATGGATCTCTGCAAATTCCATAAGGGCGCGGTCGAATCGCGCAACGCAATCGCGCAGATCGGGGCCACTCATTTTGCTCAAACGTTCCCGATCAAAGACAGGCCGCCACACTTCTGGAAATAGCGCTTCAATCCCCTCGATTGTCTCGGCGACTGAGCGCTCGACTTGACTTCGCAAATACCCTGAAAGGTACTCCCGCGTCGCCTTCACCAACCGATCCTCGGTCTCCAAGTCCAATCCCACCCCCCGCAATGCCTCGGTCATGAGCCAGGCATGCTCTGGCGCCAAGAGTGCGTCGCTGAGCATGGCCAGATGGCCGAGCGCCCGCTCGCGCAGATCATCCGGTGTGCACCAAACCTCCAGAAACCGCACCAGCCACAGCGCCCGGCGCCGGTCACCGGGCCGGCCGTGTCGCATCAGATACCAGATGTTGAAGAAGCGCTCGGCGAGCCGATAGAGGTTGTTCTTGGTACTGGTGGGCTCGCGGTGGATGACGTTGGCGCGCTCCAACTGCTTGAGCTGGGCGGCGACCTGTTTACTCGGCAGACGCGTGGCGCGGGCGATCTCCCCGGCGGACAGGGCATCCCAGCCCAAGGCCACGGCATCGACGATGGCCTGCTGCTGAGCCGGCAGGTCGTCCATCCGGTGCTTATAGAGCGGGGTGACCCGGTCGAGCAGCAGTTCCAGGTCGCGGAATGCGTTACCGTCCCGGTCGAGCAGGATATCGAACAGAAGCACCAGGGTGCGCGGGACGCCGGCGGTCAGACGCCTGAGGGTCTCCATCCGCCCAGGGGTGCGCGCGATGACCTCCTCCAGCCGCGCCTGCTGTTCCGGGGTCCCAAGATGCCGGAGCAGGCTCAGCGCCTCATCCTGAGAGAGACCGGGGAGATTGATCTCCCGGAAGAACTGGTAGAAGGGCGCGCCATGGTCGTAGTGCTGCTCCAGCATGACCGTGGACGCACCGAGGATCTGAATGCGCTTGGTGGTGTGCAGGATCTCGCGCAGACGTTGCTGCTCCGGGCGCTTGAGCTTGCCGAACAGGTCGCCGATGTTGTCGATCAGCAGGACCAGTCGCACACCCTGGTCGGCCAGGGCGCGGTCCAGGATGAGATGACAGTCCTTCTCGTAGTAGGGCGTGTTCCACAGGGCCTCCATTGCATCCGGAAGTCCTGCGAAACCCGGTCTGTCGCACAGCAGCCCAGCCGCCTCCTCCCAGAGTCGGCAGAGGCTGGTGACACCATAGAGTTCCTCCCTGAACAACAGCGGGATCAGCCAGTCGCGGGTCTCCTGGTGGTCCCGCAGCGCGATTTGGACGCGGCGCAGCAGGCTGGTCTTGCCCTGTCCGCGTTGGCCCTGGATGATCGAGTGGTCGGGGTCGTCTTCCGGTCCGCTGCTCAGAATAGTTCGCAGCAGCTTGTCCGTCAGCTCCAGTCGAACGGAATAACGGGCCAGAAACTCGGCCTCCGGCATCGCCTGCGGGTTGTAAATCCCGCCCACTGTCTCGCTCATCGCACGCACTCCCCCGCGGTCAATTGGCAACGTTGCGCCACCACCATTCGCGGATCACCGGCGAGTTGAAGCGATAGTGCGCCGGGTCTTCCTGGTTGTTGAGGTACCCGTCGTGCTTGAGGATGCCGACGAGATTGACCTGATGCTCCAAGAGCCCGTGCTCCACGGCAAGATTGGTTACAGATCGACTGTGGATGCCGTTATTGTGCGGGTCGGCGGCCTGGCCGAGCACGGCTTTGACGAATTGAAGCTCTTTGGGCTCCAGGGTCATCCGCAATCGGCCGTACCAGTGCTCGAACAGGTTCTGGTGAGTCAGCAGCAGGGTGAAAGCCCGATCCACCGCATCCGGGGTCGCAGCATCAGGCGGCAGCTCCTCCGCGAAACGCCTGATGAAGATGGGGATCAGCCAATCCCAGCCGATCCGCCCGAGCAGGTGCTCGCGCACCGCCCGCGGGACGTCCGCGAGGTCGAGCCGGGTCAGTTCCTGGTCGAGAAAAGCGCGCCCCTCGTCCGGGGTGAGCGGCGGGATGCGTAGCGTCTTCAGGTCATTGATGTGCTTGCTTGCCCCGAGAGACGCCGCGACGTTCTCCAGTCCGATGGAGCCGGCGAAGACAAACTGGATGCGTTCCCCGAGGCTGGGATCGTGCCGACAGTCGCGCAGGGTCTGGAGCATCCGAATGGCTTCGCGCCGCTCCTGTTCGGACTTGCTCCCCAGGGTGTTCTCCACCGCCTGGGGGAGCTCGTCCACCATCAGAACGATACGCCCGTCCAGCTCCAGACCTCGACAGAACCGGACAAACTCGCCCTGATGATCCACCGGCCCCGACGCCCCGAAACGCACCTTCAAGCCGATCTCCTCGATACGAATCTGTTTGAGCCAGTTGGAGAAACGCCTTGAGGCGCGGCTGAGTCGCCCCACGAATTCCTGGTCCAGAAGCGCGGACAGGAGCTTTCGATACAGCTCGTCGACCGAATCGACAGACTCGACGAAGACATAAACGGGAAAAAAGTCAGCGCTGGGCCGGGCGAGCGCCTGCTTGAGGAGCGTGGTCTTGCCGATGCGCCTGGGGCCTGGAATCAGCAGGTGACTGCCGGACTGTAGGGCTCTCCAAAAGGCATCTTCGAGTTTCGGACGTGGGAAGGTCGACATGGCGAGAGGGTACTCTTGGCAATGACTCTGTTGCCAAGATAGATGACAAAAGATTCGTTGTCAAAAGCAATGGTCACCTTGACGTGACCGCGGGGGTCGAGATCCAACCCGGTCGCGGGCGACTGGCCGCCGATGGGGGTCGAATTGGGGTTATTCTAGCGACCCATCCATTCACGCACCGCGGCTCGGACATGGGGAAGACAGGAGCGGGACCACGACCATGACAACCGAAGCCTCGCTGTCCGACCTGCGACATGCCATCGAAGACCTGTTTCACCCCCGGCGCCTTGTCGTCCGACGCGGGCACGCCGGGTCTGTCGATCTGCGCGTCCTCGCAGATGACTTCGCCGATGCGGATGACCCATTGGGGCTATTGAGCGAGCGGCTGGAGCAGAAGGATCTGCATCTGCCCGAGCGCACCCTAACCCTGCTCAAGTCCCCGGACGATCTGGAGGACGACGACGAGCAGCGGCTGTTCTCCCAACGTCTGATTGGCACGCCCAATTGGGCGGACGCGCTCATGCTGGAGCCGCAGACGCCGGAGCCGGATGATCGCGGTCTACCGGATGGGGTCAAGACGATTGCATTCTGGGGACTGAAGGGCGGCGTTGGTCGCTCCACGGCCTTGGCGCATGTCGCACTGCTCTTGGGGCAACGCCAGGTCAAGGTCCTCGCGGTAGACTTGGATCTGGAGTCGCCGGCCTTGGTTGGCGCCATGACCAGAGACTCGGACGGCGCCCCCCGCTTCGAGGATCTGGTGCGAATGGCCGCAGACCCGAGTCTTGGCGACGAGGCCCTTGAGCGGGCGGTGCAGGGCAGCCTCCTGCCGGCCACCGGTGCCGGCAGCCTGGTCGAGGTACTCGGTCCCGCCGGGGCGGATATCCCATTCGTCCATGCGCTCTTGGGGCCGCTCGCGCCGAGCGTCCTGTACAGCGGCATCCGCCCCCCGCTGCGCCGATTGCTGCGCGCGGCCGTGCGCGCATCCGGGGCTCAGATTGTCCTCCTGGACGCCCGCTCCGGTTATTGCGACGAATCGGCCGTGGCTGTTCTGGACCTGGCGGACGAGGTGGTGCTGTTCGCCTCGCCCGCACCGTCCACCTATCCGTCGCTGGTCCCCGCGGTCGCCGCATTGGAGCGCAGCCGCCGGGCGCGCGGGCGGCCGGGACCCATTCACTTCGTCGCCGCCATGCTGCCGGCCGGAGACGATGCGCGTGCGAATTGCGTCGAAGAGTTCGCGCTCCAGCTCGAAATGGCCCGCCAGGGAATTGCTGAGATACTGGAGACGCCGCCCGCAGACCTACCACCCGAGGCGTCCATCGTCACCATCGATTATTCGGCAAGGATCGTCGAAAACGAGGGCGGGCTCTTGGTCAGCGGTCTTGGCGAGGGGTATCGGGAACTCGCCGAGCGCATCCAGCCCCCACCCTTGCCACTCTCCTTCCGCCTGATCGATGAGGGTTGGGCGACCAAGGTCATCCGGGAGGCACAGATTCCGGTACCCCAAGCGGAAAGCGAGCCGGACTCGAAAATCCTGGCCGATCTCTTCACGCGCACTTCCGATCTGGACCGCTTCGTCCGCCAAGATACCTGTCTCGTGCTGGGGGCCAAGGGCACGGGCAAGAGCTATCTGCGGCGCATCTGCCTGGAGCAGCCGGCGCTTCTTCAACATCGCGCGCAGGTCCCGGCACTTCAGAATACTGTCTTCGTCGAGGGCTATGCCAGCCCACGCGCCGGTCGCGAAGCGATGCCGCCGGCATCCCAGAACCTGCTGCGCGAACTGGACAAGCGATTCGAGGGCCGTTGGAGCGAGGTGTGGTCAGTGCTCGCCTTGGGGCGTTGCACCGCTATCCTTGACAGCGAATGGTCCTATTCGACGACCGCGTCCCTGTCTGCTGCCGATCGGGCAATGCCCCAACTGTTGAATGGCCTCGTGGAAGCGGATGGCGAGCAGGCTGTATTGGATGCCGTCTGCGCACTCTTGAGCAAGAACCAGCCATTGTTGATCAGCGACGCCTGGCGGACAATGGACGCCTGGTGCGAGCGCGAGGGCAAACAGGTGACGCTGTTGTTCGACGACCTGGATGTCGCGCTCGGCGAGAGTCACGAGGCCATCACGAGACGCCGCGGCATGATCGTCGGCCTGTTGGATCAGGCCAATGCGTCATGGATGGCGAGCCGGCACCTCGGCGTCAAGATCTTTCTGCGCAAGGACATCTTCGATGGTCTGGCGACCGAGGAGCAGGCCAAATACCAGCGACGCCAAGTGACCTTGAGCTGGCTGGCCGACGACATCTGGCGCCTGATCTTACGCGCCATGGCAGCGGCCTCACCGGCGTTTCGCGGGTACCTCGAAGGACAGGGCATCCGGATTCACAATCTGGAAGAAATTCCGCAGGAGGATTGGGAGGGCGCCTTGGCCTTGATTTGGGGCGAGCGGCTCGGCACCGGGGCCAGCAACACCCGCTCCACGGTATGGGCAGCGAAGCGGTTGCGGGACGGCAACGGGCGTCTCTATCCGCGGGCCGCGCTCTGGCTGCTCGACTCCGCCGTGCGCTCCCGTAAGTCCGAGCGGATCGAGACACCTCCGCTCCTGGACCCGCGCTCGCTGCGCGACGCCATACCGGAGGTTTCCAAAGGCAGGCTAGATGAACTGATGACCGAAAGTGGTCAGGAGCAACGCGCGCGCATCGAGCGACTCACCGGATTCAAGTGTTATCAAGATCGGAATGACTTTCTGAATGCGTTGGAGCAGGCGGGCGAGAGTGACCCGACGGCGACTCTAAAGACATTGGAGGATCTCGGGATTGTCGAGACCGGCGCACGGCGCGATAAGACGCCGACGGTGCGCATCGTCGACCTGTACGCGTTTGCACCGCGGCTGCGGATCGAGCGGCTGGGCAGACGCTGAGGAAATGAGGTGCCGGAGATAACGAGGGGAAACCCTGGACGGACCAAAATGGCGCTACGTTAAGAGCACCCAACACTTACTTTCTCGCCTGTTGCTTATCTCGGGCTAACACGTACCCGAATCCGGCGCGAACCGGGCACGCCTCAACGCCGCTCCATAGCCACCGGCGCCCGCTGCCACAAATCCGCATCGAGAAAGAGGCCGAGATTGGACGCGCAATCCAGGCGCCGCGCCAGCCAGCCATCGAAAAAATCGGTTGCCGATGCCGCCAGAAAGAGACCCAAAGCCCACCAGGCAGCGGTCGTGCCCCCAAAGGCAAGCAGCAAGATCACGGGTATGACCAACAGTAGACGGGTCAAGGTGAGGAAATTGGGCAGCCAAGTCATCAGAATACCCCCTGTCATGCCATCCGGCCGTCGCATGTGGCCAAACGTTCGCGCGCTTGTGACGCAGTTGCAATACTCCTGACACATTATAGGCACCATGACCGCAGGGGCTCGCGAGTGGTGGTCGATGCGCATTCCGCCGCCTTGCTCGCGGCCCTCACCGGGGCTAGGATTGCACCGGGCCCGGGTCGCGGCTGCTTGAACCTCCGACCCGTGGACAGGGAGTCCTGATTATAAAAACCATCACCGTGAGGACAGAGGACCATGAAAGTATTCAATTGGTGCGGGTGGTTCGGCGGCGGGCCGCGCAGGTGCTTCCTGATGTCGGCACTGCTGCTTGCCGCGACCTGCAGCGCGGCAGACGAGGCGGTGCCGCGTACCGCCTTTGTGCATCTGTTCGAATGGACCTGGAATGACATTGCGCGCGAGTGCGAGACATTTCTCGGCCCCAAGGGCTACGCCGCGGTCCAGGTCTCACCGCCCAACGAACATCGCCTGTTGTTGGGGCGCCCCTGGTACGAACGCTACCAACCGGTGAGCTATCGGATGACCAGCCGCAGCGGGACTCGGCAGGAGTTCGCGGCGATGATCGCGCGCTGCCATGCGGCCGGCGTCAAGGTCTATGTCGATGCGATCATCAATCATATGGCGAGTTGCCGTCCCGATTGCGACCGGCAGCAGCCCCAGTACGGGAACCGCGGGGTCGCCGGGGCCACCTTTACGCCGGGCGGTTTCGCGTTCGCAAACCTGTTCGAGCCCGCGGACGCCGGCCGCGTGGCCGGGGCCCTGCCGGCCTATCAGGCCGAGCACTTCCATCACGCCTGTACCAGCGACCTCAACTGCGAGTTGGAGCGGTTGGCCGACCTGGCGACGGAGCGGGATGACGTTCGTAATACCATCGCCAATTATCTGGCCAGCCTCTTCGCCCTGGGGGTGGACGGCCTGCGCATCGACGCGGCCAAGCACCTGGCGCCCGCCGATCTGCATGCCATCCTCACCAAAGCCGCCGCGGCGGCCAACGTGCGGATCGAGAATACGGCGATCAATCCCGGCGGGGCGCGTCCGGTCCTGGTCTTTCAGGAGATCATCGGCACGCCGGCCGATCCCGGTGCCGCCTATGCCAATGGCAAGGTCACCGAGTTCGAATACGGCCGCAAGCTGGCGGAGAAGTTCCTGGGCGGTCCGCTCGCCCTGCTGCACGGCCAAGTCCCCTTTGGCGAGGGCTGGGGCTTGCAGGCCAGTGTCCAGTCCATCGCCTTCATCGACAACCACGACAATCAGCGCGGCCATGGCGGCGGCGGGCAGGTCATCAAGGACATCCGCAACAACCTGGGCGCCTATACCTTGGCCAACGTCTTCATGCTGGCCTGGCCCTATGGTTATCCCAGTGTGATGTCGAGTTACCGGTTCGGCAACGGCGAGATCTGGCACTTCGACCAGAACCCGGGGCAAGACATCACGAGCGTCGTCGCCATGCCGGTGAAGGATGACTTTCTCGGACCGCCGCATGGCGGTCTCCACCGCGGTGTGCTGGAGGCGGCGGACTATCCCGCTGCCGCCAACTGGACGACCCAGCGGGTCTGGGACGGTGATGGTCCGGGCGCACGCAATACCTGTTTCGACGTCGGCGCCCGGTGGATGTGTGAGCATCGCTGGCGGCCGATCGCCAATATGGTGGCCTTCCGTAACAGCACGCTGCCGGCCTGGCACGTCGATCACTGGTGGGACAACGGCAACAACCAGATCGCGTTCGGGCGCGGCGCCCTGGGTTTCGTGGTCATCAACCGCGAGGCTGCGCCACTCGACCAGACCCTGCAGACCGGGCTCGGCGCCGGCCGCTACTGCAATGCCTGGGACGGCGAGCTGGTCGACGGGGCCTGCACCGGATCGGTGATCACCGTTGCTGTCGGCGGCACCGCGCGCTTCCAGGTTGCCCCCTGGACGGCGACGGCCATCCACGTCGGCGCCAAGACCCCGGATGCCGGCCGCTGGGCGCGGACCGTGGTGCTGATCAAGGCGGAAACCGTTCCCGGACAGGACATGTTCATGCGCGGCGGTATCGATCACGACTATGCCAAGGGCACCCTTCACCGCGATTGCACGGTCTCCAACTACCAGTGTGCCGTCCCGATTCACCACCTGAACCTCCGCAACGCGACCACCAATCCCTGGAAACAAGGCGACGAGGCCCTGGACTGGTATGGCCGCGAACCCAATCAGACCGGTGTCTCGAACGGCATGCCGGCCGCCGGCACGCCGCTCGACTGGACGACCAACACCTGGCCAGCCGCCTGGGGTCCTCCCGCGCGGACGGTGGCCGTTGACGGCTTCGGCGTCGAGCCGCTGAATCGGGAGGGACCGCACTACTGGATGCTGGACGTGGAGATGGACTGTAGCCGGACCGCGGACGGCTGGTTCGAGTTCAAGACCTATATCTCGAACGGTCCCGGTTGGGAAGGCGACATCCAACAGTCGGACACGCCGTATCGTTCCCGCAATCACTTCGGCCGCTGCGGGTACCTCAACCTCTACCAGCGCAACCAGAGCGAAGCGCGGTTGACCCCGCTGCAGTAGGAACGGTTGCGGCCGGCCGGGGGCGCAGCCTCCGGCCGACTGGGCAGGCGGGAGCAATCGGGGAACGCGGGGGCTTTGATTATCGCTCCGGCAAGCGATGCTCATCTGGAGTCCAAGGCTTCAGCCTTGGCCTGCCGATCCAAGGCTGAAGCCTTGGACTCCAGTCGGCCGGCGCCTCGGCTGGTTGGAATCGTGACCATGCCTGCGCGGCCCTGGTCCTGCTAAAGCCTCGACCTCCAGTGCGCGAGGCCCGGGCACTGGCCGAAGCCATGACCAAGTCCCATCTTCTTCTTGGTTCATGCGGCGCGGTCTGATCAGTATCGCCAAGCGCACCGCGGCGCAACCCCGATCGGGCGGGACGGCCGTGCCGCCTGAGTCCAGCGCCACACGCCGTGCAGCCACAACGCACCTACGCCTGCGAATATCCAAGCCGGCGTCGCCCGATTCCCCTAAGATTTGCGCCTTCCCGGCCGCACCTTGATGCACACTGCCGACCGCCGGGTACTCAAGGCACCCGACGACCCCTGCGACCCGATCGCAACCCGATTCAGAGGAACCTCCCATGTCCGACACCTGGCGCTTTGTGGCGCGTCCCGGCGCAACCGATACCATCTATGGGCTGGCGGTGAGCCCCGACAGTCAACTGCTGGCGACGGCCAGTTGGGACAGCACGGTGCGGGTCCTGGACCTGGAAGCCGGGCGCACCCTCCAGACGCTGCGCGGCCACGAGGGCCGGGTCTATTCGGTGGCCTTTCACCCCGAGGGCCGGGTGCTGGCTTCCGGCGGAACCGACGCGGTGGTGCGGGTTTGGGATGCCGAAACGGGCGAGGCACTGTGGTCGAAGAGCGGACACTCCAGCCTGATCTACAGCGTCGCCTTCCAGCCGCAGGGCAAGCTGCTGGCCTCCGGCAGCGAGGACGGCACGGTCGCCATCTGGACCCTGATGGGCGAGCAGGTCCATCACATCGAGGGCCACAACCAGTATGTGCAAGGCGTCGCCTTCAGCCCCGACGGGCGCCTGCTCGCCTCCGGCAGCCGCGACAGCTTCCTCATCCTGTGGGACGTGACGACCGGCCAGGAAGTTGGCCGGGTCGAGGTGATCCACAACGGCATCAACAGCGTGCGGTTCACCGCGGACGGCCAGCGGGTGTTGCTGACCAATGTGGACGGGGTCGTCGGGGTCTGGGAACTGGCGACCGGGAAGCTGCTCCAGGAGCGCAACGAGCACCGGTATCCGGTCTGGACCGCGGTGTTCAGCCCCGACGGCCGCACCTTCGCCACCGGCAGCGCGGACCGCACCATCATGCTCTGGGATACCATCACGGGCGAACAGCTCGGTCGGCTCACCGGGCATGTCGGCGATGTCTATGCGCTGGAGTTCACGCCGGACGGCCGTTATCTGGTCTCGGGCAGCGCCGACCGGACCATCCGGCTCTGGGGCACCGACCCGTCGGCCGCGGACTGGGAGGCCCGCGACGCCCGCTGGCAGGCCAACGCGGCGACCGAAAGCGCCGCGGCGGCGGCGCTGCCGGCCAAGTCCACCGCGGGCGCGACCCAGGGCGGGCTGTTCGGCCGGCTGTTCGGCCGCCGCGGTTGATCGCTTGATCCACCTGTCCCGACAAACCCAGCCATCGAGGGTGACACGATGACGCAAGACCAGGTCAGCAAGGCGGTGGTCCTGATCCTGGCGCTCGGGATCTCCGCGCTCTTCCTTTCCATGATCCATGGCTTTCTGATGTCCTTGTTGATGGCGGGTGTCTTCAGCGCGCTGGCCCGCCCCTTGTTCCTGCGGCTGGAGACGCTGTTCAACGGCCGCCGCGGGCTGGCCTCCCTGGCCACCCTGTCGATCATGGCGGTGATGGTCCTGCTCCCGCTGATCCTGCTGGCCGGCGTCCTGATATCGCAGGCGCTGGACGTGAGCCAGCTCCTCAGCGTCTGGCTGAAGACCACGCTGAACGAGCCGGGCGCGGCGTCCGAACTCCTGCATCGCCTGCCCTTCTACGAGCAGTTGGCGCCGCACTGGGGCAAGATCGCCCAGCAGGTCGGCGAGGCGACGACGGTCGTCAGCAAGGTGGTGGTCGAGGGGTTGTCCTCGATCACGCTGGGGGCGGTGAATCTGATTTTCATGACCTTCGTATTCCTCTACAGCCTGTATTTCCTGCAGATGGACGGGGACAAGCTGATCGAGCGCATTCTCTATTACCTGCCGCTCAAGACTCAGGAAGAGCGGCTGATGCTGGAGAAGTTCACCTCGGTGACGCGGGCCACGCTCAAGGGCTCGCTGCTGATCGGTCTCCTCCAAGGGAGCCTGGCCGGGCTCGCGTTCTACGTGGCGGGCATCCCGAACGCGGTCTTCTGGGGGTCGGTAATGGCGGTCATGTCCACCATCCCCAACGTGGGTACCGCGCTGATCTGGATCCCGGCGGTCATCGTCCTGATCGTGCAGGGACAGGTCGGCACCGGCATCGCGCTGGCCGCGTTCTGCGGCCTGGTGGTGGGGAGTCTGGACAACGTCCTGCGCCCCATTCTGGTGGGCAAGGACACCAAGCTGCATGAATTGATGATCTTCTTCAGCACCCTGGGCGGCATCCTGATGTTCGGCTTTCCGGGACTCTTCATCGGCCCGGTGATCGCCTCGCTGTTCGTGGCGATCTGGGAGATCTACGGCGTGGAGTTCGCCGATATCCTGCCGGATGTGGAGGTGGTGATGGATCGCCGACACGACACCGAGGTTCCGCCGGGCGATCCGGAGGGGCCGCTGATCGAAGGCCTGCGGGCTGTACCGGAGCCGGATCAGCGACTGGATGAGGGGCCGGCACACACGTTCGCGGCGGATGATCGCGGCGACCGGGCATCCTGACCAGTCGCGGGCGGTCCGCACAGCGGACCCTACGGTAAGACCGCGACCTGTAGGGTCCGCTGTGCGGACCGACGACCGCTGGTTTTTCTAGGGCGCGGCCGCAGCTTCCACCAGTACATCCGCGATCGGTGGCCGCGCCGCCGGAACCGTGTCGTCGGGCAGGTGCTTGTGCTCCGGGAAGCCCTCGAGGTCGGGAAAGTGGGGCGCGCTATCATAACGGAAGATCAGCCGGTGGTCGGCGTCCTGGCAGTGATACCGGTAGTCGAAGTGGCACAGGCGCTCGCCCTCCAAGGCCAGGGCCTCGTTGATCTCCAGCAGCCGGCCGCTCGGGAATCGGACACGAATCCGCAGGTTCGCCCGCCGCGGGGTCAGCAATTCCTCCAAGTAGGACTCGACGTAAGCCCCGCGCAGGCCGGCGAGGGCGGTCTCGACACCCGCGAGATACCGGGCGAGCGCGCTATGCGGCCTCATGCAAACGGTCGTCGAGCTCGGCGCGCAGTGCCAGGAAGTGCCGGTAGTCGTTGGCCCAGTCGATCGACCGGGCGTCGTCGCCCGGTTCGCCTGCCTGGTAGGCGGCGAAAAAGTCCTCGGAGCTGAGCCCGGACTCCACCTCATAGCGGCTGAGCCGCTTAGTGACGGCAACCAGTGCATCCAGGGGGGAGTCGAGCTGAACGCTGTGCTTGCGCATGGGCCGGTCCTCGGGTGATCTGGCGGGCAGTCTAACCGAAGTCCGGCGGCGCGGGTGCGAATGGTCGGCGCCGGGATCCTCGGCATCCGGGTCAGGGGCCTCCCAGGGCCGCCTCCGCGTCCTCAAGCTCCGGCAGGCGGCGGCCATAGCCGTGGTGCTCGATCAGGCGGCGGGCGGCGGCGAGGTCGGCCTGGGGGGAACTGGGAGCGGGGGCATCCTGCCCCCGCGCGGCCGCGGCGAATGGGGGGCGGGACGCCCACCCTCCAAGCCGCGCCCGGTAAAGCAGCACATCGGCCTCGAAGAGCGGCATGGGGCCGCGTCGGGCGATCTGCAGGGCCTCGTCGCGTGCGGCACGGGCCGCGTCCGGGTCGCCGCTCAGGGCCTGGGACCAGGCGGCGGTGAGCAGGCCCAGCGGCAGGTGGTCCATCATGCCCGCCTGGCGCAGTCCGGCGACGGCGGCGAGCGCCTCCGGGTCGGGGCCGGGCGGGGGTAGATGGCCGGTCAGCAGGGCGCGCAGCAGGCGAGCGCGGGCCAGGGTCAGGTGGTCGAGGGCAATGTCGAGGAGCGAGTAGGTGGGCAGCCCGGCTCTCCGCTGCACGATGGCTGTGGTCCGCCGCTCCGCCTCGTCGCAGGCCGCGAGCGGGTCGGTCGGCGCCATGCCGTCCGCGTCGGCGGCAGTCGCGGCGTCGGGCTCCGGGGGACCGGCGGTGGGCGCGGGGCTTGCGGGCGGCACGGTGGCGGCGGTCATGATCGCCGGCTGGAAGCCGGCGCCGCCAAGGACCCGCCAGGCGGCGCGCTCGGCCGGGGCCAGCAGCCAGTCGCAGTACCGGAAGCCCTGCACCGAGTAGAGCCGCGGATACTGCGGCTGAAATTCCCTTTGCATCCGCTCGGCCTCGGCAAAGAGCCGACCGGCCTCGGCGGTCTCGCCGAACTGGTGCAGTACGTCGACCGCGGTGGTGCGATTGCCCATGCGCCGGAAGGCATCGCCGCTGCGGTCGGCGTGGGCGACGGCGGCGCGGACGTCGGTCACCGCATCCGGTAGCCGGCCGAGGGTGAGCTCGAGCTCGCTCAGATTCGAGTAACTGATCGCCGCCCCCTCCCACCGCTCGGCCTGGACATCGATCTCGCCGGAGACCCGCATCGGCTTCAGTGCCTCGGTCAGGCGGCCGAGTGCGCGCAGACGGAACGCGGCCTGGTTCAGCAGCCAGGCCCGGTTGTCCTCGGCGAGGTTGGGCGAAACGCGCACCCAGGGCGCGTCGAAGAAGGCCGCCACCGCGCCCAGATCGGCGCCGATCGCGCCGAGCATTTTCCGGCTGTAGAAGCCGTCGTCCCCGGTGCCGCGCAGGATGCGCTCGATGTAGACCTTGTCGCAGGCCTCCTGCTGCCGGAGACATTTGCGCTGCGGCGTTTTTCGCGGACGCGCCCGGACCGGGGTCGGCGCCAGACGGGCTGACGCACAGGCATTTCCTGGCGCGCACCGACGACATCGGGTCGCCACGGCGCCCATTTGAG
>Ga0247839_1000537_pt1 | contig 67389 bp, 74 predicted proteins | sample LaCruzMarch2015__6_FD_192405 | JGI IMG/M metagenome (GOLD analysis project Ga0247839, IMG submission 192405) | Freshwater microbial communities from meromictic Lake La Cruz, Castile-La Mancha, Spain - LaCruzMarch2015_16m | ecosystem: Environmental > Aquatic > Freshwater > Lake | place: Spain...
GCTCCATGCTGCCCTACCCCAGTGGCAAGCTGCACATGGGCCATGTGCGCAACTACACCATCAACGACATGCTCACGCGCAACCTGCGCATGAAGGGCTACAACGTGCTCATGCCCATGGGCTGGGACGCGTTTGGGCTGCCGGCCGAAAACGCCGCGCTCAAAAACGGCGTGCCACCGGCGCAGTGGACGTTTGAGAACATTGCCTACATGCGCAAACAGATGCAGGCTATGGGGCTGGCCATTGACTGGAGCCGTGAGATTGCCACCTGCACGCCCGAGTACTACAAATGGAACCAGTGGCTGTTTTTGAAGATGCTGGAAAAAGGCATTGCCTACCGCAAGACCCAGGTCGTCAACTGGGACCCAGTGGACATGACGGTGCTGGCCAACGAGCAGGTGATTGACGGCAAAGGCTGGCGCACTGGCGCCACGGTCGAGAAGCGCGAGATTCCAGGCTACTACCTCAAGATCACTGACTACGCCGAAGAGCTGTTGGGCAGCGTCAAAGACGGTTTGCCGGGCTGGCCCGAGCGTGTCAAGCTGATGCAGGAAAACTGGATTGGCAAGAGTGAAGGGGTGCGGTTTGCCTTCACCCACGAGGTCAAGGACGCGCAGGGACGCTTGATCGGTGATGGTCGCATGTACGTGTTCACCACCCGTCCCGACACCATCATGGGTGTGACCTTCTGTGCCGTGGCGCCGGAGCATCCTTTGGCTGTTCACGCCGCCCAGTCCAATTTGCGGCTGGCCACGTTCATTGAGGAATGCAAGGCCGGTGGCACCACCGAAGCCGAGCTGGCAGTCAAGGAAAAATTGGGCATGTCCACCGGCCTGCAGGTGACCCATCCACTCACTGGGCAAGCCGTCGATGTGTGGGTTGGCAATTACGTGCTGATGGGCTATGGCGACGGCGCGGTGATGGGTGTACCCGCACACGATGAACGCGACTTTGCCTTTGCCAAAAAATACAACTTCCCGATCAACGACGTGGTGCATGTTGATGGGCTGACCTACGACTATGACCAGTGGCAGGACTGGTATGGCGACAAACAGCGCGGTTTCACCGTCAATTCCGATGTGTTCAGTGGATTGAACTACAAGGACGCTGTGAATGCCGTGGCCAATGCCTTGGCTGCCAAGGGCTTGGGCGAGAAAAAAATTACCTGGCGTTTGCGCGACTGGGGTGTTAGCCGGCAGCGTTACTGGGGCACGCCGATCCCGATCATCCATTGCCCGGAACACGGCGCAGTGCCGGTGCCGGAAAAAGACCTGCCGGTGGTGCTTCCGCAGGACTGCGTGCCAGACGGCTCCGGCAACCCGCTGAACAAGCACGAAGGCTTTCACGCCGGCGTCGTGTGCCCAATTTGCGGTGTGGCCGCACGGCGCGAGACCGACACCATGGACACCTTCGTGGATTCCAGCTGGTATTTCATGCGCTACTGTGACCCAACCAACGACCAGGCCATGGTCGGCGCCGGGGCCGACTACTGGATGCCGATGGACCAGTACATTGGCGGCATCGAGCACGCCATCCTGCACCTGCTGTACGCCCGTTTCTGGACCAAGGTGATGCGTGACCTGGGGCTGGTCAAGGTGGACGAGCCATTCACCAAGCTGCTGACCCAGGGCATGGTGCTCAACCACATTTACTCGCGCAAGGGCGAAAAAGGCGGCGTGGAGTACTTCTGGCCCCACGAGGTGGAAGACGTGCTGGACGCCGCGGGCAAAGTGACCGCAGCCAAACTGCGGGAGGCCAAGGGCGGGCTGCCCGCGGGCACCGCCATCACCTACGAGGGTGTGGGCACCATGAGCAAGAGTAAAAACAATGGTGTTGACCCGCAGGACCTGATCGAGCGCTACGGTGCTGACACCGCCCGCATCTACACCATGTTCACTGCACCGCCCGAAGCCACGCTGGAGTGGAACGACTCGGCGGTGGAAGGCAGCTACCGCTTCCTGAAACGCGTCTGGGCCTTTGGTTACAAGTTGTCTGCTATGGATTTCGTAGCTGCTCACGCAAGTGCTACGGGGGTTACAGCCCTAAAAGACATAAATTTTGGCAAGGAGGCGAAGGCCTTGCGCCTGGAGATGCACACCGTGCTCAAGCAGGTGGACTACGACTACCAGCGCATGCAATACAACACCGTGGTGTCTGGCACCATGAAGATGATCAACGCCCTGGAGTCCTTCAAGGCGCTGGACTCGGCCGGTGCCCAGGTGGCGCTGATCGAAGGTTTTGGCGTTTTGCTGCGCTGCCTGTACCCGGCGACGCCGCACTTGGCACACACGCTGTGGGCCGAATTGGGCTATGCCGCCCAGTTGGGTGACATGCTGGACACGCCTTGGCCGCAGGTGGATGAGTCCGCCCTGCAGCAAGACGAGATCGAACTCATGCTGCAAATCAATGGCAAGTTGCGCGGCGCGGTCGTGGTGCCGTCGGGGGCTTCCAAAGAGCAGATAGAAGCGCTGGCGCTGGCTTGCGAGACCTTCGTCAACTTTGCCGCAGGTGCACCGATCAAAAAGGTGATTGTGGTGCCGGGGCGTCTGGTCAACGTGGTCATCTAATCTGAAATCTGCTGGAATGCCCTTATGAACCGCCGTTTTGCCGCCCGCGCCGTGCTGGTCACCTTGTTGGCCACTCTGGTCATTGGCTGCGGTTTCAAACTGCGCAGCAGCCAGGACTTTGCGTTTCAGACCGTTGCCGTGACGCCCGAGACCGGGGGCGCGGTAGCCGCTGAATTGGTCCGCTATCTCGGCGACAAGGTGCGCCCGGTGGCTCCGCCCAAGGGGGGCGAGCCGCCCGAGGTGATCGTCGATATCTTGCAGGAACAGCGCGAAAAAACGGTGGTTGGGGTGAATGCGACCGGCCAGGTGCGGGAGTTCCAGTTGCGCATCAAAGTCAAGTTCCGCATGCGCACGCCGCAGGGCCGGGAGCTGATCGCCGACACCGAAATCACGCAGCAGCGCGACATCAGCTTCAGCGAATCCGCGGTGCTGGCCAAAGAAGCCGAAGAAGTGATGCTGTACCGCGACATGCAGGCCGACATCGTGCAGCAGTTGCTGCGCCGCATTGCCGCCATCAAGAGCCTCGGAACGCCCTAAGGCGGCTAGGCCTCGTTCCTCCCACCCATGCAACTCGCAGCCAACCAGCTCGGCAACCACCTGCAACGCGGGCTGAAAAGCCTGTACACGGTGCATGGCGACGAGCCTTTGCTGCAACAAGAAGCATTGGACGCCATTCGCGCCGTCGCCCGGGCGCAGGGCTTCACCGAGCGCACCTCGCACACCGTGGCCGGTGCGCACTTTGACTGGAGCGAGGTGCTGGCCGCAGGTGGGTCGTTGAGCCTGTTTGCTGACAAACAGATCGTGGAGATCCGCATTCCGTCGGGCAAGCCCGGCAAGGACGGCAGCGTGGCCTTGCAGCAGCTGGCCGAGATGTCGCGGGACAACGACTCCACCCTCACCATCGTGTTGCTGCCGCGCCTGGACAAAATGACCAAGTCGGGCGCCTGGTTCGCCGCGCTGGAAAGCTTTGGCGTGGCCTTGCAGGTCGAGCCGGTGGAACGCCAGGCCCTGCCGCAGTGGATTGCCCAGCGCTTGTCTGCCCAAGGCCAGGCGGTGGAGGCGGGTGAAGCCGGGCAGCGCACGCTGCAGTTTTTTGCCGATCGGGTGGAAGGCAATTTGCTGGCGGCCCACCAGGAAATCCAGAAGTTGGGGCTGCTGTTTCCGGCCACCGGTGCCGGTGGCAGCGTGCTGACGTTCGAGCAAGTCGAGGGTGCAGTGCTCAATGTGGCGCGCTACGACGTGTTCAAGCTGTCCGAGGCGGTGCTGGGAGGGCAGGCTGTGCGGGTGCAGCGCATGCTGGATGGACTGAAAGCCGAGGGCGAGGCCGAGGTGCTGGTGCACTACACGCTGAGCGAAGACATTCGTGCCCTCAAGCGCGTCAAAGACGCGATGGGCCAAGGTCGCCCGCTGCCCATGGCCCTGCGCGAGCAGCGCATCTGGGGCAATAAAGAGCGCCTGTTTGAGCGGGTGCTGCCGCGTTTGAGTGATGCAGCCCTATCGCAACTGTTGCAGTCCGCGCACCAGGTCGACGGCATCGTCAAAGGCCTGAAGCAACCCGACTGGCCCACCAATGGGTGGCAGGCCCTGCACCGCCTAGCCTTGCAACTGTGCGCCTTGTGCGCCGGGCCTGTGAAAGCAGGGTCCGCGGAAAGCCTGCGCCGCTGACGCCCACACACAGCGCTGCGATGACAGACTTTAGCCCCGCTCAGCGGCATGTGCAGAGGCACAACCAGATTTCGATCCGCTTGCACTATGCCTTGGACTCGGGCTGGCACCGGATAGAGGCGCAGCAATGGAACGAGCGCGGATTTTGCATTTTTCATACCCATGCGCTGCCCTTGGCGCCCTTACAGTTCAAGCGCAGCCTGCAGCACTTTCAGGGTGAACTGGTCTGGAGCCGCGTCTGTAACGACGAGGCGCAGGTGCTGGAGATGCTGCTGAACGAGGCCATCCACGTCAAGGCACAAGCGATAAAGGCCCAGCCGGACACCCGGCAACGACTATTGCGTTTGATGCGGGTGCAAGGCATGGTGGACGCCAAGCAGCAGGTGCTCACCGCTTTGGGCGGTATGCCTACGCCCGCGCAGTGGCAGGCGCGGGTGCAAGCACGCATGCAGGCGTCCTTGTTCCAATCCGGGGTGCGGGTCGAGTCGCCGGTATGGAATTCCGTCATCGCCGAAGCACTCACGCTGGGCGCGGTGGTGCAAGATTTGGAGCGTTGGTCTGGGGCTCTCTCCGGAATTTAATTGAAACCGTGCGAAAACCAATGGCAAATGGTTGTGAGAATAAGGTCCCCAGCACTCGGGTCTGAATCTGCGAAAATTCACAAATGACCACGCTCAACATCACCGAATACACCCAGACCCTCGGTTCGCAAGCAAAAGCGGCCTCAGCCCTTATGGCGCGTGCGCAGACAGCTACTAAAAGCATAGCACTTCGCGCGCTCGCCCGGTTGCTGCGGGAGAACACTGCCGCCCTGCAGATCGACAACGCCAAAGATATTGAGCGCGCCCTGGCCGCCGGGCTGGCCGCACCCATGGTGGACCGGCTCAAGCTGACCCCGAAAGTGCTGGAGACCTGCGCACAGGGTTGTGAGCAGCTGGCCAGCATGCCGGATGTGATTGGCGAGATCCTCGGCATGAAGCAGCAGCCCAGCGGTATCCGCGTTGGGCAGATGCGGGTGCCGATTGGCGTGTTTGGCATGATTTTCGAGAGCCGACCCAATGTGACCATCGAGGCGGCCAGCCTGTCCATCAAGAGCGGCAACGCCTGCATTTTGCGCGGCGGCTCCGAGGCCATTGACTCCAACAAGGCGCTGGCCCGGCTGGTCCAGCAGGCGCTCACCGAGAGTGGGCTGCCCGCCAATGCGGTGCAACTGGTGCAAACCACTGACCGCGAGGTGGTGGGACAGCTCATCACCATGCCGCAGTACGTGGATGTGATTATTCCGCGCGGCGGCAAGGGCCTGATCGAGCGCATCAGCCGCGACGCCAAGGTGCCGGTCATCAAGCACCTGGACGGCAACTGTCATGTGTATGTGGACGATCCGTGCGACATCGCCATGGCCGTGCGTGTGGCCGACAACGCCAAAACCAGCAAGTACAGCCCCTGCAACGCCACCGAGAGCCTGCTGGTGGCGCGCGGCGTGGCCGAAGCCTTTTTACCCCTGATCGGAGCCATTTATGCCGCCAAAGGGGTGGAGATGCGCTGCGACCCCGAGGCCTTGGCTATTTTGGAACGAAATAGGCCTCTAGCCCCCGTGGATAGTGCGCAAGCAGCTATCAATTCAGTAGCAATTAGTGCGCCCAAGTTGGTACCAGCCCAAGAGAGCGACTGGTTTGAAGAGTACCTGGCCCCGGTCATCAGCATCAAGGTGGTGGACGGGCTGGACGCCGCCATTGCGCACATCAACCACTACTCGTCCCACCACACCGACGCCATCCTCACCCGCGACCACATGCACGCGCAGGCCTTTTTGCGCGAAGTGGACTCGGCCAGCGTCATGGTCAACACCAGCACCCGTTTTGCCGATGGCTTTGAGTACGGGCTGGGGGCGGAAATCGGCATTAGCACCGACAAATTCCACGCCCGCGGCCCGGTGGGGATTGAGGGGCTGACCTCGCTCAAGTACGTGGTGCTGGGCGATGGCGAGGTTCGACTCTAAGTCGCACCCCGGCTTGTTTAATGACGGCATTACCCCCAACTGGGGACTAGACAAAAATTTCCACACAACTTCAGAAAGCGCCGCATGGTCCCGCATCTTGTTACCGCACTTACCGGCCCGATCAACGAGTTGGAGCAACGCATCCTAGACTCCATGCCCGCCATTGAGCGCTGGTTTCGTTTGGAGTGGATGGAGCACACGCCGCTGTTTTACAGCGCGGTGGATGTGCGCAACGCCGGTTTCAAGCTGGCTCCGGTGGACTCCGACTTGTTCCCCCGTAGCTGGAGCAATCTCACGCCGTCCATGCTGCCGCTGGCAGTGCAGGCTGCCATGGCCGCCATTGAGAAAATCTGCCCGGAGGCGCGCAACCTGCTCATCATCCCGGAAAACAATGTCCGCAGCACGCTCTACCTGAGCAACTTGGCCCAGTTGCGGCGCATTTTCCACATGGCGGGTTTGAATGTGCGCATCGGCTCCATCAGCCCCGATCTGAAGAAGATGACGACCATCGAGTTGCCCAATGGGGAAAGCGTCACGCTGGAGCCCGTGGTGCGCACCAAAGGCCGCCTTGGGGTCAAAGACTTTGATCCATGCACCATTTTGCTCAACAACGATTTGCGTGCCGGGGTGCCTGGCATTTTGGAGGATCTGAACGAGCAGTTCCTGCTGCCTCCGCTGCACGCCGGTTGGCCAACGCGGCGCAAGAGCACCCATTTCAAGTGTTATGAAGAGGTGTCCAAGCGCTTTGGCAAGCTGATTGGCGTGGACCCATGGCTGATCAACCCCTTGTTCGACAAATGCGGCAGCATCGACTTTTCCAGCGTCGAGGGCATGGCGACTTTGCGCGCTGGCGTGGATGCGTTGCTCGGGAAAATCAAAAAGCGGTACAAAGAGTACGGCATCAAGGAAAAACCCTTTGTGGTGGTCAAGGCGGACGACGGCAGCCACGGCTTGGGCAGCATCACCGTGCGCGACACGAAAGAGCTGGACACCCTGCGCCTGGAGGGCGAGCAGGTGCACGATGTCATCTTGCAAGAAGGGGTGTTGACCAATGAACGCATGAACGATGCCGTGGCCGAGCCGGTGGTCTACATGATGGACCGCTATGTGGTGGGCGGCTTCTACCGTATTCACGCAGAGCGTGGTGCGGACGAGGATTTGAGCGCACCCGGCTCCAGCTATGTTCCATTGGCCTTTGCCGAGAGTACGCACTTACCTCAGCCGGGCGTGCGCCCCGGTGCCAGTGCCCCGAACCGCTTTTATATGTACGGCGTCATTGGCCGCTTGGCGATGTTGGCGGCCAGCTACGAGCTGGAGGTCACCGACCCCGAGGCCGAGCACTACGCCTAGACCCGCACCTCGACCTGCGCAAGTCCCTTGTGTGAGGGTAGTTGTTGCGTTGCAACATGCCCCAAAATTCCTGAGGTTTTGCCAAGTTTGCACTTGCAAGCCTGGCACGCGGGCGCAAAATAGCGCTCCCAATTGGAATGGACCCCGGCCGCGCAGCACGGTTGGGTGAATTTGTGTCAGCTTCAAAATCGTCTCTCAAGGCGCTTACTCTCGGCGCCATCGGCGTTGTGTATGGCGATATCGGAACCAGCGTCTTGTATGCGGTCAAAGAAGTATTTGGCTCCGGCCATGTGCCATTCACCCCGGACAACGTGTTTGGCATCATGTCCATCTTTTTCTGGACACTGACGGTCATTGTTTCCCTCAAATATGTGGCGCTGGTGCTGCGTGCCGATAACCACGGAGAGGGCGGGTTAGTGGCCATGCTCGCGCTGGCGTCCCAGTCTGTCAAAGACCAGCCTAAAGTGCGGAGCGTGCTGCTGGTGGTGGGAATTTTTGGTACTTGCCTGTTCTATGGCGACGGGGTCATTACCCCAGCGATATCGGTGCTGTCGGCGGTTGAGGGCCTGGAGGTGATTTCCCCCAACTTCAAAAAATACGTGATCCCCATCACTCTGGTGATTTTGTTCTGCCTGTTCTGGGTGCAAAAGCGCGGTACCGCGGGCATAGGCAAGTTTTTTGGTCCCATCATGGTGGTCTGGCTGCTCACCATTGCTGCCCTGGGCGTCTCGCACATTGTGGACAACCCCGCCATTTTGTGGGCGCTGAGCCCGCATTACGCGGTGGGCTTCATGTGGGACAACCCGGGTACCACCTTCATTATTTTGGGCGCGGTGGTGCTGTGCGTCACCGGGGGCGAAGCCCTCTACGCCGACATGGGTCACTTTGGGAAGAAGCCGATTCGCTTGGCCTGGTTTTCCATGGTCATGCCCTGCCTCACCCTGAATTATTTCGGACAAGGTGCGTTGCTGCTGGTGGAGCCGGGGGCGGTGAAAAATCCTTTCTTCAATATGGCTCCGGACTGGGCGCTGATCCCGCTGGTGGTGCTGGCCACTCTGGCTACCGTGATTGCCTCGCAGGCGCTAATCACCGGCGCGTTTTCGGTCACCAAGCAAGTGATTCAGTTGGGCTACCTGCCGCGCTTGCAGGTGCTGCACACCAGTGTCAAAGACATGGGCCAGATTTACATGCCGTTTGTGAACTGGGGCCTGTTCGCTACGATTGTGCTGGCGGTGGTAATGTTCAAGTCGTCCAGTAACTTGGCCGCCGCCTACGGTATTGCGGTGTGTACCGACATGCTAATTACCACGGTGCTTACGTTCTATGTGATTCGCTATAGCTGGAAATACCCCTTGTGGTTGTGCATCTCGGCCACAGGTTTTTTCTTTCTCGTGGACATCGCTTTTTGGGCCTCGAATTTGCTCAAACTGTTCGAAGGCGGCTGGTTCCCTCTGCTGATTGGTGGTGCCATCTTTACGCTAATGCTGACCTGGAAAGATGGCCGTCGCTTGCTCAATGAAAAGCTGCGTGCCGACGCCATCGATCTGCCCAGTTTTCTGGACGCGGTATTCATCAGTCCACCCGCGCGGGTGGATGGCACGGCGGTGTTCCTGACGGCCGACGTGGGCACCGTGCCAAACGCCATGTTGCACAACCTCAAACACAACAAGGTGTTGCACGCCAACAACCTGTTTGTGACCGTGCGCAACCACGAGACCCCCTGGATTGGTCTGGACAAGCGTCTGGAGATTGATTCGCTTGGCCATGATTGTTGGCAGGTGGTGATCCATTACGGCTTTAAGAACGACCCCGATGTGCCCAAGGCGCTGCAACAACTCAAAGGGCGCGGCTGCGGTGTAGACCCCATGTCCACCAGCTACTTCCTTTCGCGCGACACCGTGGTGCCCACCATCGGCGATGGTATGGCCCAGTGGCGCGAAAAGCTGTTTGCCCAGATGCACCACAACGCCAGTGGCGCGGCCGACTTCCTGAACCTGCCCAACAATTCCGTGGTGGAGTTGGGCTCCAAAATTGAAATCTAATTTTTTTTCAATTTGAAAGATTCCATGGACATTCTGTTTGTTGCCGACCCGCTGCCGTCCTTCAAGATTTACAAAGACACCACCTTCGCCATGATGCGCGAGGCCCAGCGCCGCGGCCACCGGGTGGTGGCCTGTGAACCGCAAAACCTGGGCTGGGTGCGCGGTGGCTTGGTGCAAGCCGCAGTGCGCCGCATTGCCCTGACCGGGGATGCGAAAGACTGGTTTACCGAGACGGCGTCCGAGACCGTGGCTGTGAAAGATTTTGATGCCGTCGTGATGCGCAAAGACCCGCCGTTTGACAGTGAGTTTTTCTACGCCACCCACCTGCTGGAGCAGGCCGAGCGCGAAGGTGCCCGCGTCTTCAACAAGCCGCGTGCGCTGCGCGACCACCCGGAAAAGCTGGCGATTCTGGAGTTCCCCCAATTCATTGGCCCGACTCTGGTGACGCGTGATGCCGATGCGGTGCGCCGCTTTCACGCTGAGCACCGCGACATCATTCTGAAGCCACTGGACGGCATGGGCGGCATGGGGATTTTTCGGGTCAAGGACGATGGACTGAACCTGGGCAGCATCATCGAGACACTGAACAAAGACGGCGCGCAGACCATCATGGTGCAAAAGTTCCTGCCAGCCATTGTGGATGGTGACAAGCGCGTGCTGGTGATTTGCGGTAAGCCGGTACCCTATTGCCTGGCCCGCATTCCCCAGGGTGGCGAGGTGCGTGGCAACCTGGCGGCGGGTGGCAAGGGCGTGGCCCAACCTCTGAGCGCGACCGACCGTGCCATTGCCGAGGCACTCGGCCCCATTCTTTCCAGTCGCGGCCTGCTGCTGGTGGGGCTGGATGTGATTGGCGACTCGCTCACCGAGATCAATGTTACCAGCCCGACTTGCTTTCAGGAGATATTTGACCAGACGGGCTTCGACGTGGCGGCGATGTTCATCGACGCGCTGGAAGCCGCGCTTTAATTGGCGGTGGCGCTGATTTAAGCTGCCAGCGGGCTGCCGTCCACAAACACCTTGATCTCACCGGAGGCCATCGCCACCCAGTCTTCGTTGGTGGTGAGTGGCTCGGTCACGATGATGACCAGGCGGTCCTCGGGGCCGTTGAGTTCGGCCAGATTCACGGTGATGTTTTCGTCTTTCAGGCGCACCTCGGTGAACGGGTGCTGGCGCAGCACGTAATGCAGTTTGGTACTGGCATGCGCCCACAGTGCCTGACCATTGCTCAGCAGAAAGTTAAAGGTGCCATGTTTGGCAATGCGCGGCACCAGTTCGGCTATGGTTTTGGACAGTTCTTCTACCGAGGGCGCGCCCGCATGGGATTTGTTGAGCTCCTGCAGCAGCCAGCAAAAGGCCAACTCGCTGTCGGTGCCGCCCACGGGCTTGAAGCTGCCGTGCAATGGGGGGTGAAAGTCTTTCAGATCGCCATTGTGGGCAAAGAACCAGTACCGCCCCCACAGTTCACGCACAAATGGATGGCAGTTCTCCAGTGTGACCGCACCCACCGTGGCTTTGCGCACATGGGCCACCACGTTGTGGCTCTTGATCGGGTAGGTGGGCAGCATCTGCGCAATGGGCGAGGTGGACGCGCTTTCCTTGTCGACAAAGTAACGCGCAGCTCTTCCGGGCAACTCGCCATCGCTTTCGAAAAAGGCAATGCCCCAGCCATCGGAATGGTGGTCGGTGCAGCCCCCGCGCTGCGAAAATCCGGCAAAACTCAAGGTTAAACTGGCGGGCAGGTGACTGTTCATTCCAAGCAATTGGCACATGAAAACAGTTTACCCTGTTGTTTGCAGGGTTTTGATTTTTCGCAAGCGACGTGGCGTAAATGGGACGCAGGGCCCTAAGCGTGCGGCTCGGTCCAGAGCTTGCCACCGGTGGCCCAGTTTTCGCGCTTCACGTCGACGATCAGGATGTCGACTGATTCCGGTGAGCCACCCAACACTTCGACACTGACGCGGGTGATTTCCTCGACCAGCTTTTTCTTTTGCTCAAGCGTGCGGCCTTCGAGCATTTCTACGTGGTACAGGGGCATGACATTCCTTTGGGGGGGTAGGGCAGATTAGACTGCGGGGGTTGCCATTTTCCACTGACTGCACTTTGCACCCGACATCCCTCTTTTTTGCCGCCGATTGGCGTGCCCGCGTCCTGCTGGTTCTGGTGTTTGCGGTGCATTTTTTTCTGGGGGCGGGCATGGGCCTGTCGGTGGACGAGGCGCACTACCTGCTGTACGCGCTGCATCCGGCCTTGAGCTATTTTGACCATCCACCGCTGGTCGGCTGGGTGCAGTGGCCGCTGGTGGCGCTGGACGCACCCACTGCCGTGTTGCGCCTGGTGCCCGGTTTGCTGTGGCTGGCCACCGCCTGGATGGTGCACCAATTGACAGTGTGTTTGCAATCGCCCGGTGAAGACGCCAGCCAAGCGGGGCTTTGGGCTGTGCTGGCGCTGGCGCTGGCACCCCTGCTGCATGTGCTGGGCATTGGTCTGTTGCCGGACACTTTGCTCATGTTCTTCACGGTAGCACTGATGTGGCAAACCCATGCACTGATGCAGCCCGACACCGTTCGGCGGGCGCAGCCCTGGCTGCTGCTGGGCTTGTTGCTGGGGCTGGCGGGATTGAGCAAGTACACGGCCATTTTGGTGGCGCTCTCGGTGGGGCTGTGTTTGCTGGCGGTGCACGGCGTGCGCCTGCTGCGCAACCGTTGGCTCTGGTTGGCGGCGCTGGTCGCGCTGGTGCTGGTGGCACCAGTGGCAGTGTGGAATGCACAAAACCACTGGATATCCTTCACCTACCAGGCCAAGCACGGGGCGGGCAATGCCTGGCAATTGCCCCAGGTGCTGCGTTTTTTGCTGATCCAGCTGTTGGCGTTTGGCCCCTTGCTGCTGTGGGGCGCGGCGGGTTGGCTTGAAACGGACCGCCGCAATATGCGCTTGCTGGGTTTGTTTTTTGTCGTTTATTTCTTGGTGCTGGCGGTGCTCTCAGGTGGTGGCACCAGCCTGCCGCATTGGACGGCTCCGGCCTGGGTAGCCCTGGCCCCTTTTGCAGGCATGGGCTTGGCGCGTGCCATGCGGGGCCCATGGCGCTGGTGGGTGGGCGCTGCTGTACTGCTGCAAATGGCGGCCTGCGCAGCCTTGCTGGGCCTCATGCTGACAGCCGGACAACCATTGCTGCCCGTTAGCGGTGCGGCGGTGGCCTCGGCCCCCAATCCCTTTGCGGATTTACATGGGTGGGAGGCGGCCGGTCAGCGTGCCAAAGCCTTGGCGGCGCAGCACCAATTGCGCAGTGTCTCGGTGCAAAACTGGACCCTGGCCAGCCGCCTGGGCTGGTACGCACGGCCGCTCCCCGTGCATGTGCTGGAGGACCGCTTCGACCAGTTCGACCTGTGGGCCGGGGATTTGCCGGTGGGTGCAAGCACGCTGCTGGTGGACTGGTCGCACATGGCTTATGCGGTGCCACTGGGGCCGCACGGCTTTGCCAGCTGCACCCTGCTCGAATCCCAGGAGGCCACGCAACTGAACAACCCCATCGCCAGCTTCCGGTTTTACGCCTGCCACGGCTGGTCGGGCGATCCGCGGGCACAGTTGCAAACGCTGCCCACTTTGCCTGCATCGCCCACATTGCCGACGTCCTAGCGCCATGACCGCACCTCCGACTCCATCCTTGCCCGCGCACCGCCGCTCCGAGCCCTTGTGGGTTTGGTCATTGCCGTTGGCGCTGTTCCTGCTCAGCGCACCGTTGTGGCTGCACTGGTTTGAGCCCGCCATGTTCGTCGCCATCAATTCGCTGTGTGCGCCGGTTGCGGCCCCGGTGTGGACGGGTTTGTCGTTGTTGGGCAATGGCTGGGGCGTGCTGGGGGTGACCGCGCCGCTCTTGGTGCTGGCGCCGCGCCTGATGTGGGCCTGGCTGTGCGCCGCACCGTTTGCCATCGTGTTTGCGCGCATTGGCAAGTTCTTAATTGAAAGCCCCCGCCCCGCGGCGGTGGTGGATAACGCGCAGTTGCGCATCGTGGGTGAGGCGCTGCACAACGTCTCCATGCCCTCCGGCCACACGCTGACGGCGTTTGCTGTGGCCTCAGGCTTGTACTTTGCGCTGCCGCCCGGACGTCGGTTGCGCCACAGCTGGCTGTGGTTGCTCGCCGCCAGCGCCGGGCTGTCGCGCGTTGCGGTGGGTGCCCACTGGCCGGGGGACGTGGCGGTGGGTGCCAGTCTGGGTGTTTTGTCCGGCTTGCTCGGCAATGTGCTGCTGGCGCGCATGGGGCCTCGGCATGGCCAGCCCACCAGCTGGAGCCTGCGTGCAGTGGCTGTGTTGTTGGCGGTTACCGTGTACCACCTGTTGTCCGAAGCGCTGGACTTTGCCGAAAACCAGCCGCTTCAGTACCTGTTGGCGGCCGTGGTGGTGGCTACGCTGGGGGTGTTCGTTCGGCAGAATTTTAAGCATCAAAAAGGCCTGTAGACCCCGTGGGATGTGCGCAAGCAGCTCCTGATTTAATAGCAAAAGCAAGGCTTGCCAAGAGGCTGTGGCCGGCTGAATTGGGGTGTTGCTAGCGGCCAGCCGCCATGCGCAATGCCAGTGCGCTCAGCGCTTCATAGGCCGCCCCGGCGGCGGGGTCCCACGCGCGCACCGCCACTGCCTGGCGGGCAATGGCCGCCGTGTCGCCGCGTGCCGCCGGGCCGGTGAGGGCCGCGGCGGGGCCGAGCGTGGTGATGTTGGACACTGCGTTGGCCAGCAAAGAGGCTCGCAAACCGGGAATCAGCTCAGCCGGTACGCCGGTAGCGCGCCAGGCGTCTTCGGCCACGGTTTGTAGCACCGGCAGAAAGTTGGTGGCAAACACGGCGGCGGCGTGGTACAGCAGCTTGTGTTCGCTGGCCAGATCGAAACACTGGCCACCGATGGCGCTGAACGCCGGGCGCAGTGTGGCGCACGCGCTGGGGTCGCCTTCCAGTGCGCACGGGGTTCCGGGGAACTGGGCCACTGCGGTGCTTGCGTGCGCAAAACTCAGAATGCAATGCGCGCTGGCGGTGCGCCAGCCTAAAGCGGCAAGTGGTGCCAGTTGTGCGGCGCCCAAAGCGCCACTGCAGTGGAACGCCACGACATCTGCGTTGGGGGCGGAAGGCGTGGTCCGGGCGGTGCCTGGCAGCGCGGCGCGTGCCGCGAACTCTTGGCCCAAGGCCTGAGCCACCTGCGCCACCTGCGCGTCCGGCACCGCCAGCATCCAGACCTCGGCCGGACGCATGGCGGACAGGGCTTCGACGGCCGTGCCTGCACCGATGAAGTCGCAGGCCGCCTGCGCACTGGCGCTGGACGTGGTCAGCACATCTTGCACGAGGAAGGTGCCTTGCCGCTGCCACAGCCGCGCCAGGGTCTGGCCCACGCGGCCACCGCCAACCAAGTTCAAGGTGCGCACGGTGCTGGCTCCCGCGTTAGATGGTTTTGCGTCCGAACAGGCCGCCGATGCGCCGCACCAGCCATTTGGGCGTGCCGCGCGAGGCGATCATGGCGGCCCGGTTGATGGCGCCCGGCACGCAAATGGCGTCGCCGTTCATGCAGGCCTCAAAGCCTTGTTGGGCCACGTCGTCCACCGCGCCAATCAGGAAGCCGGGGATATTGGACAGCTCAGTATTGGAGTCCGTGGCGTGCTTGAGCATCGGTGTGGCGGTGATGCCGGGGCACAACGCGGTGACGGTGACGCCGCTGCCTTTGAGCTCTTCCGCCAGGGATTCGCTGAGCGACAACACATAGGCCTTGCTGGCGGCGTAGGTGGCCAAGGTGGGCACGGGCTGGAAGGCGGCGATCGACGCCACGTTGAGCACACGCCCGTGGCCGCGCTGCACCATGGGCGGTACAAAGTGCGCCAGCATGGCGGTCAGGCCGGAGATGTTGAGGTCGATGATTTGCTGGTGCTGCACCGAGGACATTTTGGCAAAGGCGGCTTGCTCCAGCACGCCTGCGCAGTTGACCAGAACGTCCACCGTGTGGCGCTTTCGTTTCAGGGTGGCCAGAAGTTGGGCGGGCGCATCGCGCTGGGCCAGGTCGGAGGGCTCTACCCACACGTTGATGCCATGGCGGGCCTTGAGTTCAACGGCCAGCGCTTGCAGCTTGTCGGCGCTGCGCGCGACCAGCACCAGGTCATGCCCGGCACGGGCAAAACACCGGGCCAGGGACGCGCCAATGCCGGACGATGCGCCGGTGATCAGGGCGGTGGGGCGCGGGGCGGCCTTGGACGGGGTGCTCATCCCAGGGGCCCTAAGTCATCGCCATACAGTTGGGATTGTTGGGAGTCGGAATCGGAGTCCGAATAGCCACCGGCCTGTGACCCGCCGTGGGCCTGCTGCTCGCCCAGATGCTCAAATGGCAATGCCTGCTTCACCAGAATGATGGTGCAGGGTGCGTCCATGGCGACCTTGATCGGCACGGTAGCCACAAAGCGCTGGGTCTTGAGACCGTGGGTGGCGGCACCCATCACGATCACGCTGACGTTGTTGCCGATGGCATAGTCCAGCAGGGCCTGGGCTACATCACCCGATTCGAGTACGTGGCAGGAAATCTGGTGGCTTGCGTGATCCAGCGGCTGCACCCATTGGCGCAGGGTCGTGAGGTAGCGCCGGTGCACATTGGACTCGCTGCGGGCCTCATCGGAGGCACTGGTCTGGTTCGATGAAATCACGGTCACACAGGCCAGGCGCGCGCCGGGGCGGGTGCCCAGGGAGCGCTCCACCGCCTGGCGCAGTGAGTACAGCGTGGCGTCCGTCACATCCTTGTGCGGCACGGCCACCATCACGATGGGGACTTCTTCAATTTGTTGCGACGGGATCGGGCTGGGTTGGTAGTGCATGCCCGCGGCCTTGATCCAGCGCTTGAAGTGGGTGCGAAATTTGGTGCCTTGGGTGTTGCGCCCGCGCTCCGTGATGAGCACCTGGGTCGGATTGCTTAAGTCGAAGGCCAGGTGCGCGGCCGACGGATAACGCTGCGCCGCCTCCGGCTCCAGGCACTTCAGGACCACTTCTTGCATCCATTCGGGCAAGCCGGGTTGCCGTTTGCGGGGCGGCACCGGGTCCATCCAAAGGCGCTGGCGCATGCCGGCGGCCGTTTGCGGCTCACCAAAGGGCAGCTCACCGGTGCACAGCTGGTACAGCATCACACCCAGGGCAAAGATGTCGCTGCGCGGGTCACCGCGCACGCCCACCACTTGCTCGGGCGCAATCCACGCCGGCGAACCCACCGCCTTGCGCAGCTGCTCGGCCAACAGGTCCGGGTAGTGCGCGTGGCAGGACAAGCCAAAGTCCAGCAGCACGGCGCTGCCATCGCCGCGGAACAGCACGTTGGCGGGCTTCAGGTCCAGGTGCACGGTGTTTTGCTGGTGCAGGGCATGCAAGGCGCGGGCCATGGACGTGCCCAGCCAGGCGATCTGCTCGACGCTGGGCGGTGTTTCGGCGTCCAGCCAGTGCTCCAGGGTCTCGCCGGTGACGTACTCCATGACCAGGTAGGGAACGCGCGACAGATCACCTGCCGCGACAAAGCGCGGTACATGGCGGCCCTGCAATACCTGCATGATCTGGCATTCGATCTCGAAACTGACGATGTTCTCGGCCCCGTCGCCCGCCGTCATGCGCGGCACCTTCATGGCCATGGCAAACCCGGGGTCGCGCTGGCCGTCCGAGTAATGCACGCGGTAGATGTGGGCCATGCCGCCGGAGTGGATGCACTCTTCAACAATGAAGCCGTCCAAAACGGCTCCGGGTTCCAGCAGTTTCATCGTCCAGTCTCCAGTCGGTCGGCAAAGAAATCGGGCAAGCCGGCGCGCCGGATGGCCGCTGCCGCCGCATGGTGGTCGTAGGGGACGCGGTGGAAGGTAAGTTGTGCCAAGTCGGTGTCAAACAGGGCGTACATCGCCAGGGGCTTGCCATCTCGGGGTTGCCCCACCGAGCCGATGGTCGCCAGCCATTGGCGGCGTTTGGGCACGGGAACGGCCACACCCGCTTGGGGGATGAACACCATCAAATCATCCGATGCGCCCCGGTAGTACAGGGTTTGCTTGTGGACATGGCCACCAAAGACGTAGCGCACACCCGGCCAGGCGGCCGAGGCGTCCAGGCTGTCGGCCGCCGCACGCTGGTCGTACACATAGCGCCACAACTCAGGCTCGTTGGCACTGGCGTGCACAAAAAGCGCCGTGTCGTGCTGCAGGGTAAGGGGGAGATTTTCCATCCAGTCCCGCTGGCTGGGTGTCAGTTGGCGGTGGGTCCACGCGGCGGTGCTGTCGCCCACCGTTTTGACCTCAGGCGGCGGGTTCAAGGCCATGGCGTCGTGGTTGCCTTTGAGGACCATCGCGCCCTCTTCGGTCAACAGCATGATGCGTTCCACCACGGCGCAAGGGTCAGCCCCATAGCCCACCATATCGCCCAAAAATACAAAGCGCTGGGCCCGCTGTGCCCGCGCGTGGGCCATGCACGCATCCAAGGCCTGCAAGTTGGCGTGGATATCAGACAAAAGGGCCAGTTTCATGGGTTCTCCGTGGGATGCACAAAAATTGTACAAACGGAATCATGCCGCATGTGGCTGACAGCGGGTTTGCAGCGCGGTTCAGACCACCGTGATGGTCACCTCAATGTTGCCGCGGGTGGCATTGGAGTACGGGCACACGGCGTGCGCCTTGTCCACCAGCGCCTGTGCGGCGGTGCGCTCCATGCCGGGAATGCTGACGACCAGTTGCACTTCAATGCCAAATCCCGCCGGGATCTGGCCAATGCCGACGGTGGCGTCGATGCTGGTGTCGGCGGGCAATGCAATCTTTTGCATGCCGGCCACAAACTTCATGGCACCTATGAAGCAGGCGCTGTAGCCCGCTGCAAACAACTGCTCTGGATTGACGCCCGCGCCTGCGCCGCCCATTTCTTTGGGGACTGCAAGCTTCAGGTCCAGCAGGCCGTCCGAGGTGCGGGTGGTGCCGTCACGTCCGCCGGTGGATTTGGCGTGGGCTTGGTAAACGACTTTTTCAATCTTGGTGGTCATGGTGCAGCTTTCAGGGGTAAATGCTCTGGTTCGGAGCGGGGTGGAAAGGGGTTGGGCGCGGGCGCACGCATGGCCGTGCGCAGGGTTTTTATTTGTTGGTTCAGCGCAAAAAGGTCGCTCAGAGGCAGGCCGCTTTGGGCCACGACGCAGCCGGGGATGTGTGCGGCCTGGGCTTGGAGTAGTTGGCCGGCGGGGCTCAGGCACACGTGCACCCGGCGTTCGTCCTCGCTGGAGCGCTGGCGTACCAGCAGGCCCGTCGTTTCCATGCGTTTAAGCAAGGGGGTTAGCGTGCCGGAGTCCAGACTCAGGCGTTCGCCCAGCGCCGAGACGCTCAAGCCATCGCGCTCCCACAGCACCAGCATCACCAGGTACTGGGGGTAGGTCAGGCCCAGTGCGTCCAGCAGGGGTTTGTACAACTTGGTCATGGCCAGCGACGCGGAATACAGCGAAAAACACAGTTGGTTGTCCAGCAGTTGTGCCGGATTGGGCGGCTGAGCGGGGGGCGGGATTTTAGGCATTGCGGTAGGCATGGCGTGAATTATAGCGTGCAATTGAATTGCGTGCAATTAAATTAAATCGTCCAGTCCCGTGCGTGTACCGCAAGGGTTCACCAGGTCAGTGCTAAGACGCTTCAGCGGGGCGCTTCGCGTGGCGCCGGTTGTTGCACGCGTCATGGCTGATGGCCAGATTCTCCGCATGGCTGTTGCCGCCCTCACTCAGGGGCAGGATGTGCTCCAGCGTGGCTGCAGCAGGCTCCACATGCTCGCCACACATCCAGCATGGCACCACGCCGTGCAACTGGCGGGCCACTGTTTTGTAGATCTTGTCGCGGGTGTGGGAGAGTTTGCTCATAATCAGGCGGGCATTATGCAATGCCACCCCGGAGAACCGCGAACATGCACCTTGATGATTTATTGGAGTCGAAGCTGGCGCTGCCCAGCTTGCCGCGCGTGATTGCGATGGTGTTGAACGAGCTCAACCGCGAAGAGCCAGACCTGCGCACGGTCAGCCAGCTCATCAACACCGACATCGGCCTGACCGCCCGCCTGTTGGGCCTGGCCAACTCGGCACAGTTCAATTTGACCAACCGAATCGGCAGTGTGGCCGATGCCTTGGCGGTGCTGGGGCTGGACCAGGTGCGCGCACTCACCATGGCCGCCGCCGTGGCGGGGGCCTTCAAGGCGGTGCCGGGCATGGACATGCAGCAGTTTTGGCGCTACAGCCTGGATGTGGCCAAGCTCTCACGCAAGCTGGCACGCGCGGCGCACGCCAATGCCGGGCTGGCCTTCACCACCGGCCTGATCCACGCCTGCGGCGAATTGGTAATGCACCTGGGTATGCCGGGGCAGATGGGTTGGCTCAATGACCAGGTCGCGCCCTTGGCCCTGCGCCGCGACAAAGCAGAAAACCACCTCTTGGGCTACAGCTTTGTCGAAGTTGGGGCCGCGTTTGCCAAAGGCTGGGAGTTTCCCGAGGCCCTGGTGGATGCCATTGCGCACCAACGAGCACCGTTTCAGGGCGATATTTGCGAACCACTGGCGGGCGTGGTGCACTTGGCCGCGTGGCGCGCCCGCGCCCATGAGGACCAGTTGCCACCCGGTGCGCTGGCCGACAGTTTTCCCGACGAGGTGGCCTTGACGCTGGGTATTGACATCGACGAGGTGCTGCAAGAGGACACCATCGACTGGACCACCCGCCAGGAAACCTCCGGCCTGCTGGGCTGAGCCTGCAAGCTAGGCCCGAAAGCGCTTGCGCGTGAGCGCCAACGCCACCCAAAACGATACGCCGGCATAAGCCAGCAACACCAGCGCATGGCGCGCCGCGCCGGTGGGCCACTGGTCCATGAACAGCGGGCGCACCAGCGCAACTGCGTTGCTCAGGGGCAGCCAATCGGCCACCACCCGCACTGCAAAGGGCAGTTGCTCCAGCGGGAAGAACACCCCGCTCAAGAACATCATTGGGGTCAGGAACAGGGTGAAGTAATAGGTAAAGAAGTCATACCCAGTGGCCAGCGCATTGAAGATCAGCGCAATGCAACTGAAGGTAATGCCCACGCCCAACAAAATCGGCCACGCCGCAAGCAACTTGGGACTATGGCTGATGTTGAGGGCCAGCATCACGCCCATGATGGCCGTCACGGTGAACAACGATTTGAAGGCCGCCCACAGCATTTCGGCCAGCACAATGTCGTCCAGCCCGACCGGCGCGTTCATGATGCCGTCCCAGGTTTTTTGCACATGCATGCGCGAAAACGCCGAGTACAGCGCCTCAAACGATGCCGCCTGCATGGCACTCATGCAAATGGAGCCGCTGGCCAGAAACAGGATGTAGGGCACTTTGACATCGCCCCCTGGCCCTGGCACGGTGATTTGCCCCACCAGCGCGCCCATGCCGTAGCCAAACGCCACCAGCCACATCAGCGGCTCGGCAATGTTGCCGACCAAACTGGGAATGGCCAGCTTGCGCCACACCAGCAGGTTGCGCAGAAACACCGGCCAAAAGCGCAGGGAAAGCTGCGGCAAACGCCAAATCGAATTTGAAGCGCCTTTTAGGCCTCTAGCCCCCGTGGGATGTGCGTGAGCAGCTACTGATTTCATAGCATTTATCCTTCTTCCCGGATCTGGCGTCCGGTCAATTTCAAAAACAGGTCTTCCAAATTAGCCGGGCGGTGCAGGATGCGCAGCTGCGGGTAGGCGTGCAGTGCTTGCAGCAGCTCTGGCGCGTTGCCGGTGTAGAAGAACACCGTCTCGCCACTGACCTCCACCCGGGAGGCCAAGCCCCGCAGGGGGCTGTCAATGGAGGCCACCAGCGACAGCGCACCCACGCCATACACCTCCACCACATCGGGCTCCAGGTGCTGGGCAATCAAATCGCGCGGCTTGCCCTCGGCAATCTTTTTGCCATGGTCCAGCACCAGCAGGCGGGTGCAAAGGCGCTCGGCCTCGTCCATGAAGTGGGTGGTCAGCAAAATCGATTTGCCTTGTTGCAGCAGCAATTGCAGCCGCTCCCACATCAGGTGGCGGGCTTGTGGGTCCAGGCCGGTGGTGGGCTCGTCCAGCAGCAGGAGCTTGGGGTCATTCACCAGGGCGCGCGCCAGGCTGAGCCGGCGCTTCATTCCGCCCGACAGCTCGCCTGGCTTGGCATTGGCTTTGCTGGTGAGCGAAGCAAACTCCAGCAAGGCCGGTATGCGTGCCCGAATGGCGGCATCCTTCATGCCAAAGTAGCGCCCATACACCAGCAGGTTTTCGGCGCAAGAAAAGTCCGGGTCCAGCGTGTCCATCTGGCTCACCACGCCCAGTTGCGCCTTAATCGCCAACGCGTCCTGCGGCATTTGCAAGCCCAGCGCGTGGACGCTGCCACTGTCGGGCACCGTCAGCCCCAGGCACATGCGGATGGTGGTGGTTTTGCCGGCGCCGTTGGGGCCGATGACGCCCAGGCATTCGCCGGGGGCAATCTCGAATGACAGGTCGCTGACCACGGCGGTGTCACCATAGCTTTTGGTCAGGTTAAGGCACTCAAACAGGGGCGTGGCGGAAAGCGGTGGTGTCATGCCGCCATTGTGGCGCAGCGGCGCGGTCAGCGCACCAAAAAATCGGGCTGCTGAAACTTCATTTCCAGGAACTTGCCATTGGCCAACAGGGCCTGTGCGTCGGCACTGGCCACGTTCGTCACAATCTCGCGCATTTTGGTGTCCAGCAAGACCAACTGGCCCTCCAGCAACTGACGCGCGGTTTTGCCTTCCTTCAGTGACTGGGTGGTCCGAAACACCGGTGGTAATGCCACGTAGTTGGCCAAGGTCTCGGGCAAATAGCGCAACACGGTTTCACGCACGGTAAAGAGGTCGGCATCGAAGTTGCTCGCCCCCATCAGCTTGGGCAACACTTCCGACACCGAGGTCCGCACGCTGTGCAGGTGTGCGTTCATGTCGGGCGTCAAGTGCGCTTGCACGCTGGCGATCAGCGCGTCCAACTGCTGCAGCGTTTGTTCCAGCGAAAGGCTGTCTTCAATGCGTCGCTCGATCTCGGGCGCACGCCCAGACCATCCAGCCAGCCAGCCCGTTGCATACAAGCCGGCGGTGATCAGCAGCCAGCCCGGGCCGATGATGCCCATGACCAGCAATGCCGGCCCGGCCAGCGCCATCAGGCAACCCAAAATATTGGCATTGCTATACAGGAACAGCAACAGTCTGAGTCGCAGCGGGCGGTCGCTGCTATTGGCGCTCACTGGTAACCTCGAATCTCCTTGAAGACCAGCGCCAGGGCCTCCTTGCGGCCGTCAAAGGTCTTGCCGCCGGTGCCGTGCGCCAGGGCGCCCATGTCTGCGGTATTGCCTTCCCCAAACAGGATGGGGAAGATTCGCGCCGCTGCCTGGGCGCCGATCTGCGCCTGAAATGCCTTGAGGTCGGGCCCGTTGTTGTTCTCGCCGTCGGTCAACAGCACGATGCTGACAAAGCGGTTCGGGTCGCCCGCGCGCTCCTTGGTGGCGATGGCTTCGGCTTCGAGCAGCGCGGCGTAAATCCCGGTGCCGCCTTTTACCTGCAGCGCATCGGCATAGGCGATGACTTGCGCCCGGGCCGCGTCGACCTGAGCAGCCTCGAAATTGACTTGAACCGGCGGCTCCACGGTATCCGAGAACGCAATCAAAACCACCCGCTCACGCTTTTGAAAGCGTGCGTAGCGCGCGGTCGCCGAACGTGCATCGGCACCGGCCAGAAATTTGAGCGCATCGCGCATGGCCGACAAGCGCTCGCCACGCATGGAGCCGCTGATGTCCAGCACGAAAATCGACGTGGCCGGACGCCTCCATTCGCCTTGGTAAGCCCCCAGCACGGTGTCGATGACATCCAGGCGATTGGGGAAAGACAGCTCGGCCACCGCAGCTGCGGACAGGCCGGCGGCCAAGGGCACATCGGGCACGGCGGGGCGCAGATAGGCGCTGGCAATGCTGTCGCGTTGGAAGGCCGGTGACTTGAACGCCGCCACCAGCTTGTCGTAATCCGAGCGTTTGCTGGCTTCAAGCAGCATCAGCGGGTAGTCGGCGGAGATCACTCCGTCTTGCGGGTAGACCAGCGTCAGCCGGTCGGCCTCAGCCAGCTTGGCATTGGTGCGCAGAATCACGGCTTCGTAGTTGACCATGGCGTCCAGACCGCTGGCTTCTTTCACAAAGGCCTCGGCCAACCAGCCAGAGCTGCCCGCCGTCAATTTCTGCCCCGACAGGAATGCCGTGAGCACCCGGGCGTTGACCTCGGCTGCGTTGAGGTCTTCGGTTTTGCCCGCCACCGCGGAGGCCACCGCAAACAGCGCGCTCATGCCGGTGTTGGAGCTGCTGGGGTTGGTCATGGCGTAGCGCAGGCGGCCATCGCCCGCTGCCTTGGCAACGTCGGCCCAGTTGGGGTTGCGCTTGTCCCAGCCCAGCGCGCGCAGCTTTGCGGCCTTCACCCCGATTGCGACCCGGGAATAAAACAGCTTCTCGCGTGCCAGCGGCTTGGTGCTCAGTGCCAGTGCCGGGTAGGCCCCATTGGGCGGCAAAATGGCGTCGAAGTGCTCGCCGGCGTTGATGCGCTCCACAATGTCCAGCGTGCCCGCATAGGACATCGTCAGCGCCACGCCGGCCTCACGCGCTGCTTTGAGCATCGCGGGCTCAATATCGCGCAACTCGGAACCTGCCAAAACACTGAACTTCGGTCCGGCCGTGTCTGCCGCCCCATCACCCGATTTGCTGCAAGCCGCCAGGCCCAGTGCCAGCCAGGCCAGCGCGGCAACCCAAAGCCAGCGGTACCGACTCCGGCTCACAGCTTGACCTCACCCGCCGCGGGCGCTAGCTCCGCAGTCTCTTGGTGGCGCACCCGATCCAGATAGGTGCGCGACTTGGCCACCTCGTCACTGAGCGTTTGCACCGTGGTCTGCATGGACTCCAACGCTTTGCTTTTGAAGTCGGCGATGGTGTCCATGGTTTGGTAGATGTTCTGAAAGGCCATTTGCAGCTTGGCGATCTCAATGGTGCTGGAGGCCGCCTGCTGGTGAATGGCGGCGCTTTGGTCACGCAGCATCTCACTGGTGGAGGCAATCAGGTTGCCGGTGGTGGTGTTCAGCGCGGTGATTTGGTCCAGCACCAGCTTCTGGTTGACCAAGGCCTGGGCCACAATCACCGCCGTGCGCAGTGCCGACACCGTGGTGGTGGTGGCGCGGTCCACGCCCTTCATCAATTCCAGGTTGTTCTTGCGGATCATGTCCAGCGCCAGGTAGCCCTGGATGTTCACACTCATTTGGGTCAACAGGTCGGTCACCTTTTGTCGGGTGTAAAACAGCATCTCTTCACGCACCACGCGGGCTTTTTCCGGGTCGCTCGCGGCCATGGCGGTTGAGCGGGTGTCGAGCTCGCTGTCCAGTGCCCTGCCGATATGGACGTACTTTTCCAGCCGCTCCATCAAGCCCCACATATTGGCTTTTTCCTGTTCGATGGCGGCGTTGTCGCGCATCAATTCGTCTTTGCCCCGCTTGAGCGTTTCGATGATCGCGTTGAGGTGCGACTGCGACGACTGGTAGCGGTCAAAGTAGCCCGCCAGTTTGTTGCCCATGGGAATGAAGCCCAGCAGCTTTCGGGTCGAAAACAGGTCGCCTTGGCGTGATGGGTCCAGCTCCTCGATCTGGCGGCGCAGGTCGATCAAGCCTTGACCAATCTGGGCACCTTTGTCGAACAAACCGTTTTCCAGCGCTTTCACCGGGCGATCCAGCATGCGGTTGGAGACGGCCGCCGAGGCTTCGATGTCCTTGTTGCCCATGGCGTGGATGCGCTCCACCGCCTCCTTGAATTTTGGATCCTGGCTGTCGTGCACGGTGATGTCGGTGATGAACTCGCGCACCTGCACGTCCAGCGCGGCGACCTCTGCCGGTTTGAGGCGAACGCGGCCGCTGGCCGATTCGAGCGGAATCACCGCCACCGGGGCCGGCGGCTCCAGGGTAAAGGACTCGGGCGCGGTCAGCTGCGTGGCGACCGTGGATTGGGGTGCTTGTGGGGTGTTCATCAAGTTGGACTCCTTATTTAAAGCGGGCCTCAATGGCCTGAATCATGCGTTCCAGCCATTCGTAGCTGGGTGGGTCGATGACGTCGACCAGAACCTCTGGCACGTGAATGCCACGCGCAGTCCAAAGCTCCGGGCCTTTGTTTGCGCCTCCGGTGCGGTACCCGTATTCATGCGCCAAAGCGCGCAGCGCGGGGTCCCCTTCGAGCGCGGCTCCCAGGCGCGCGCCAGCCGGCGTGTAGGGAACCAGGACGTGTTTTGAAAATACCGTCGGTTTGGGGTACATCAGCACCATGTCGCTCTTGACCTTGTCGGGGTGTTTGAGCCAGAACTCGATCATTTGCGACTCATAGGCCATCAACAGCGGCGCTTTGCCCATGCCCAGCGCCAAATAGTCCTCAAACGGCCCGGCCGAGGACTGCTCCTGAAATCCCTGGCGCAAAAACAGCGGTGCCACCACCGGCAGCACGCGGTCCACGTCATCTTGACTCTGCACAATTTGCTGGTTGTTGGCCAGGTAGCTGGCCAAAGCCAGGTACATCGCTGCGCTGTTGGAGGTGCGCACATCGGTCGAGTTCACCAGCACGGCCTTGCCGGTGGAAAAGGCTTCGCTCTTTTTCAGGTCGCGCCAACGTGCGCCTTTTTCGGACAGGGCCATCAAGCCAGGGAGGTCGACCAGGTAGTAAATATCGCCTTGGCGCTGGGCAATGCCGTTGGCCACCAGGATTTCCGCGATGGGGCGCCAACTTGCCAGCACCATGGGCGTGTAGAAAGTGTCGAACACATTGGCGGCCTTGGCCTGCTGGCGCAGGTGCGCGGCGGCGGGCGCGCCCGACGGAAAGCCGAAATCATATTTGCTGGCATCGTAGCGTGCAGCGATAGCGCGTGAGCCGGCCTTCTCAACCGTGACCGTGATGCCTTGCGCGGCCAACGCTTTTTGCACGCGGGGGTCAGCGAAAAACGGCTCCTTCTCGGAACCTATGAGTCCGCGCACGCTGACCTGTCGGCCTTGCTCGATGCGCGCCGTATCTTGGGCGGTGCGCTCGTCGGTCACCCGATTGTTGGAGTACCAGATACCGCCACCAACGGCTGCCAGCAGCAAAACCACCAGCGCGGGGGCGACAAATTTGCGGATTTCCACCTAGAGACTCCCTTCATTTAGCCATTCTTGAGCCAAATCGATCATAACGTCTGACCAAGTGCAACCCCAGGCATCCACGGCGGTCGCGCTGCTTGCCTTGCATCAAGCACAAGACTTGGTGAAACGCAAACCCGAAGCGCGCCACGGGGACTACAATTTCCTTGCCCCACCGCCGACTAACGCCGCTTGCTGCGGCCCAACCGAAAGCCCCCATGGCCACCATGAATTCACTGGTAGACGACTTCAGCGCAATGCTGGGCGAGGCCGATGCTTTACTCCAAAAGGCCGGAAGCGGCACACAAGAGCAGGCCGTTGCGCTGCAAGCCGAAATCGAGGCCAAATTATTGGCCGCCAAATTGCAGTTTCAGCAATTGGAGGGGCGGGCCGCTGAGAGCGCCAAAGCCATCCAGGTGGCCACCAACGCCTATGTGCGTGAAAACCCCTGGCAATCCATGGGCATCGCAGCCGCCATCGGGTTTCTGGCCGGTGTTTTGATCGCACGCCGCTAGTTCCCGCAGGCACCATGAGCGAAGCAAAACCTTACCCCAGCGGTGGTCTAAGAGCCAGCGCAAGCCAGGCCGCCAACAGCGCCATGTCCTTGTTGCGCACCCGGCTGGAGTTGGCCAGCATCGAGTTGGCCGAGGAGCGCGAGCGGCTCTACGTGCGGCTGGCATTGATGTTTGCCGCCGTGCTGTTGATGGTGTTTGGTGTGCTGGGCATGGGCGTGTTGATCGCCGTGTATTTTTGGGACAGCTACCGCATTGCCGCAGTCCTGGCACCGACGCTGCTGTGCATTGCGGTGGGAGTGGCCTTGCTGCGCAAGTCCAAGGCCCTGGGCCACGCGGGCGGCTTGCCGTTTTCGGCCACGCTGGCTGAGTTTGACAAGGACCGTGCGGCCTTTGCGCCTGCGGACAACGCGCCGGGAGTCGCCCCATGACGCAAAGCAACGAATATGCCCTGCGCAAAGCGCAGTTGGTTGCCCGGTGTGATCTGGAGCGCCTGCGCCTGCAATTTTCCCTGCGGCAAATGCGGCAAACGGTGTCCGGTCCGAGCGCAGACGCAACTGCTGCCTGGACGGCCCCGGTGGCTGCGACCCTGCTGAGTTTTGCGCTGCCCACCCTGGGTGTGCAGCGGTTGAGCGGCTATGTACGTTTGCTGTCCCTCGCTGTTACGGCCTACCGCTTTGCACGCCAATGGCGCGCGGAGCAGGCGACCAAACCTGCGCCCTGAGTGGATTTCTTTTTGGTTATGGTGCGTACTCGTCGCAAACCAGGTGCCAGCGTTGGTTCTTTGGCCGTGAATGACTCCAGAAGGCCCACGGCCTTACGCTGCGCTCCAAAGCCGTCACTCAAAACACTGGTTTAAGGTTTAACGTAGAGTTCAGTGGCGTGCGGCATTTGCGCGCGTCCGTTGGAACGGCAAGTTAGAAGCGGTCGCCTCAAGACGCTCGGCCAGCCAGACCTTAATAACAGACTGCCTTGTAACCCCCAGTTTGCTAGCTTCACGATCTAGCGAGTCAATCATCCATGTTGGGAAATCGACATTCACCCGCTTCTGCTCCTGCAGCACGCGCTTGGCTTTGGACACGTCCAAAGAAGCCGTGATGTCAACGCCCTCGTCAAACTGTTGCTCGAATTTTTTAGCTTTCATAAAGTGTCACATCTTCTGTGCGTGCGCCACGCACGGATATCAATCGGACATTGGCCCCTCGGTAGGTAATGACAGCCGACCAATGCTTCCCATCAATTGACCCAATCACCAGATACCGCTGCTCATCATCCGTTTTTGCCGGAATCGCCAGCAACATCGGGTCATTCCAGAGATCCTGCGCTTCAACAAAATCAATGCCGTGCTTCGTGCGATTGGACTCGCTCTTCGTGGCGTCAAATTCAAAGGAATTCATGGTGTAGAAACCATACCTTAATTGGCATCCAATAACCAGCCAACTTGAACTTCTAACGCAATGTAGACCGCAAAACTAGCGGGATATTCGTGGCACTGCGGGATAAGCGGGACATGGAAAGCTCCTGAAAATGGCTTATAGCTTGGGTTTCTATGGTTTTCGAAGAGTTTTATACAGGTATAAAAATTCCGACAAACCCCGCACCCTGATTCTGGTCGATTCTAGATGGGGTGTGGGCTCTTGCTCAAACTGGACCACACCCACTACCGACCGCTTACACCCTACGCGAGCCGCCTGTCCCCGCTTTCGGGTTTTTGGAGGTCATCTGGGCGGGCTTGTACCTTGGCCAGCGTACCTATTTCGCGCTGCTCAAATGCAACCAAATTTCGTTTCTTCGCAGAAACCAAGGGGTGAACGGTGCGTTGTATCGTGAGTACACTGCTTCGCCTACGGGAACCAGGTTTGCTTCGCGAAGTGCGGACTGCAGTTTGGCAAGGTGATCGTTGTAGTTGTCGTCAGACCAAAACCCTGAGTAGCGAATCACGGCCACCCTCGCGGGGGCAATGTCGCGCAGGGTGATGCGCGTGTCCAAGGGCTCGGGCGCGCTTGCCATCGTAATCCCCTTAGGCAGAACAAACTGGACCCTGAAACCCCCAGGCGCGCTTGACTGGGTAACGGGCGCGGTCATTTCCAATTTCACCGGCACAGCGGCCTGCGTTACAGGTGCAGTCATCGCAAGCTTGCGCTCGCCCTTGTTATTGCCAAAAATGTATCCAGCCAGGATCGGGAAGGCGACATTTCAGGCATCGCCCGCCGGCCCAGGCACTACCACCTCCGCTACGGTGTAGGCCCCGTACTCGCGCACCTCGATAGCATCGAGTTGTTGGACTACTTTGTAGTCTGGCTCTTCTGTGGCGTGACTGGTCATTGGAGTTGCAATCAAAAGCGAGATGAACAAAATTGCCCATGCGCGAGGTTCAGTTTTGGCGAAAAAACTTATCCGCATGCAGCCCGATGTGGAAACAATATTTGCCATGATTGGAGTGTCATATGGTTGTTGGAGTCAGTATGCAGGATGAACCATCCATTGAATGTTCGGCATCGAACAGTACTTGGTTTTAAGTAAGCCCCCCCCACTTAGCCATACCTACCAAGATCGCGCTCTTACTCACCAAAAACCTCATATCCTTGACGCGAAGACGCGGTAACGCTGCTGACCCGGCCTGGGGGTTGATTCCGCGAGTACCCGATTCGGGCGTGACGCAAAAATCTTCATCCCAGTCTGGTGTTTCGCTATTGAATATATAGCTGCTTGCGCAGAGTGGACGTGGGCTAGAGCCGTATTTGGCTTAAATTTACTGAAACGCCACTTCCGCAAAGCTGCGCAACTTCCGGCTGTGCAACTGGTCTACGCCCTGGGCTCTCAGCAACTCCACCGCCCGCATGCCGATGCGCAGGTGTTGGTCCACACGTTCGCGGTAGAAGTGGTTGGCCATACCGGGTAACTTGATCTCGCCATGCAGAGGTTTGTCGCTCACGCACAGTAGCGTGCCGTAGGGCACCCGAAACCGGAATCCGTTGGCGGCAATGGTGGCGCTCTCCATGTCCAGCGCCACCGCGCGGCTCTGGCTGAAGCGGCGTTGCGGCTGGTTGTTGGGCAGCAGCTCCCAGTTGCGGTTGTCTGTCGACGCCACGGTGCCGGTGCGCATGATGCTTTTCAGCGCCGCGCCCTTGATCTGGGTCACATCGGCCACGGCCTGCTCCAGTGCCACCTGGATTTCGGCCAGCGCGGGGATCGGCACCCACAGTGGCAACTCCTCGTCCAGCACATGGTCTTCACGCACGTAGCCGTGGGCCAGCACGTAGTCGCCCAGTTGTTGCGTGTTGCGCAGACCGGCACAGTGGCCCAGCATGATCCAGGCGTGCGGGCGCAGCACGGCAATGTGGTCGGTGATATTTTTGGCATTGGCGGGGCCCACACCAATGTTGACCATGGTGATGCCTGCACGGTCTGCGCGCACCAGGTGGTAGCCTGGCATTTGCGGCAGGCGCGGGGGTTCTTTGCCCAAGGCGTCGGCAGCCTCGGCGTTCAAGCCTACGCGGCGCGTCACCATGTTGCCGGGCTCGACAAAGGCGATGTATTCGCTGCTAGGGTCCGCCATGGCGGCCCGGCCCAGGGCGATGAATTCGTCAATGTAGAACTGGTAGTTGGTGAACAGTACAAAGTTTTGGAAGTGTTCTGGCCCGGTGCCGGTGTAGTGGCGCAGGCGGTGCAGCGAGTAGTCCACCCGGGGCGCGGTAAACAGCGCCAGCGGCTGCGGCTCGCCTGGGCGTGGCTCGTAGGTGCCGTTGGCAATACCGTCGTCCATGGCGGCTAAATCGGGCAAGTCGAACCGGTCGCGCATCAGCATGCGGCGCTCGGCAGTCATATTGCCCTCGACGTGGTCGTGTTCGGAAAATGAAAAATGCACTGGAATTGGCTGGGTGCTGGTGCCAACCTCCAGCTCTACGCCATGGTTTTGCAGCAGCAGGCTGAACTGCTCTAAATAGTAGTCGTGGTACAGGTCGGGGCGGGTCAAGGTGGTCTCAAACCGGCCGGGACCAGCCACAAAGCCATAGCTCAGGCGTGCAATGTCGGGCGCAGTTTCACGCGACACCGTGTGGGTGTGGATGCGGATCAGGGGGTAGCAACCGCGGGCATGGCCCACGCTGTCATCTCCGGCGACAAACTGCTGCATGGCCTGGCGCAAATGGTGGATGCTGGAGTCGTAAATGCGCACCACTTGGGCCAGAGCGGCGGAGGCATCGGTGAATCGGGTGGGGGCAATGAAGGTGGGTAAGGTGGACATTGGCCTATTGTGCCGTGGGATGGTTTGTCCGGTATGACAGGATGGAGTAGAGTCGCGTACCGCACGCTAACCGAGGGACACGGTGCCAGACCCAAAAGACACACGCTTTGAAGAGACCGGATTTCCATCGCTGCAATGGGAAGAGGAGGACTTGCCGACGCGCCCCATGCCTTTGCACGAACTCCCGCTGCAAGCCCGTATCGACCATGAAATGGCGATTCTTGGGGCGCACCACATGCGCATCGTGCAAGCCATTGAAAAATTCTGGGGCCACCGCGACTGTGTGGAATACCTGCAGACGCTGATTTTGAGTGGCGGCTACAAAGAAAACCAGAACCGAGTCGGGTTCAAGTCCGAGGTGCTGTCGGCCCTGATCAACCTCGCGGCATTGCACCGCATTGAGTAAGCGGCGGACCTAGCCGGACAACCCTTCCGCCCGACCGCATGTGGGGCAGACACACGATTTGCCGCGCACATGCTCCGGAATGCGCGACAACAATGCCGCCTCAAATTTGACCTGGCTGCACCAGCACGGCGGCTGCAATACCCCAGTGGTGCGCTCCACTTCCATGGCGCATTCATTGGCCTGACCGCACAGCGGACACAGGTTGGGATCGGCGGGCAGGGCGACTTGCATGGCGGGGCTCCTTTGTTGGCAAGGTGGCGACAGCTGCAGTGTAGTCAGCATACGGCCACATGCCTATAAACTCAAGCCACTATGCCCGCATTACAACCCCCCTCCGGATCTGAGCCCCCCAAGTTGCCCGACGCGATCACTGTCTTTGAGCGCGGCTGGCTTTCATCCAACAGCATCCTGATCGACAGCCCCGAGGCCTCGGCCCTGATCGACAGCGGCTACGTGTTGCACTCCAAGCAGACCCTGGAGCTGATCGAAGATGCGCTGGAGGGGGACAACCTGGACGTGCTGGTCAACACCCACCTGCACAGCGACCACTGCGGGGGCAATGCCGCGCTGCAGCACGCCTACCCCGGCATGAGCACATTCATTCCGCCCGGGCTCGCACAGCACGTCACCGCCTGGGACCCCTATGCGCTGACCTTTGCCCCAACCGGGCAAACCTGCCCGCCGTTTGGTTTTGACGCCGTGCTGGTGCCAGACACTGAAATCCGGCTGGGCGGCATGCAGTGGCAGATTCACGCGGCACCGGGGCACGACCCGCATTCGGTGATTCTGTTTGAGCCCAAGTCGGGCGTGCTGATTTCGGCGGACGCGCTCTGGGAACGCGGTTTTGGCGTGGTGTTCCCTGAATTAGAGGGGGCTGATGCGTTTGAGGCGGTGGGCAAAACTATCGACCTGATCGAGTCCTTGCAGCCCAAAATCATCATCCCCGGACACGGCGCGGCGTTCACCGGGGTGGCGCAGTCCATTGCCGTGGCCCGTGAGCGCTTGGCCAATTTTGTGTCCAATCCCGATAAGCACATCAAGTACGCGTCCAAGGTGCTGCTCAAGTTCCGCCTGCTGGAGGTGCAAAGCGTCAAGCTGGCCACCCTTATCGCCTGGGCGCAAGCCACACCCTACTTCGCGATGATTTTCAAGGCGAACTTTGCGGGGCAAGACTTTGCACAGTGGGTGACGGCGCTGGTGCAAGACCTGATCAAGTCCGGTGCCGCCTCGCAGGACGGCCTGATCGTGCGCAACGCCTGACGCGCAGGGCGTATCGGCCCTACAGTGTTTGGGGGCGGATGCCGCGCTTTGGGGGCAAAGGCCCTGCAACCCCACTAGACTCACCAATTTTTACGTTTGCCGAGAACTCTATGGAAATACTCTCTGACCCGAATATCTGGATCGCCTTCTTCATGCTGGCGGCTCTGGAAATCGTTTTGGGCATCGACAACATCATCTTCATCAGCATTTTGGTTGGGCGCCTGCCGCCTGAGCAGCGGGACAAGGCGCGCCGTCTGGGCTTGGGCTTTGCCATGGTGTCGCGCATTGCGTTGCTGTTTAGCCTGGCCTGGGTCATGACGCTGACCAGCGCGCTGTTTACCGTGATGGGCCAGGAGATCAGCGGGCGTGACCTGATCTTGCTCGGGGGAGGGCTATTCCTGCTCTACAAGGCCTCGCACGAGATTTTTCTGGAAGTCGAAGCCCATGAGCCTAAAGAGGTCAGCGCTGGGGTCAATACCGTCAAAACGGGGGCTACCCTGTTTTGGGGCACCATTGTGCAAATTGGCATTGTGGACATCGTTTTCTCACTCGACTCGGTCATCACCGCCGTGGGCATGGTCGACAACATCAGCGTGATGGTGGCTGCAGTGGTGGCGTCGGTCGGTGTGATGATGTTTGCGGCCAAACCGATTGGCGATTTTGTGGACAAGCACCCGTCCATCAAGGTGTTGGCACTGGCCTTTTTGACCATGGTGGGCACCTTGCTGATCGCCGAAGCCTTCGACGTGCATGTGCCCAAAGCCTATGTGTATGTTGCCATGCTGTTTTCTTTGGGGGTTGAGGCCCTCAACATCCGCGCGCGATCCAAACGCGCTGCCTGATCGGAACGTGCGGCCATGGGTGTAGAAATTGAGCGCAAATTCTTGGTGAACGGCACCGCATGGAAGCAATCCGCGGGTGTGCCGTATCGCCAGGGTTACCTGAACCGCGACAAGCACCGCACGGTGCGGGTGCGCGTGGCCGGCGACCAGGCGTTTCTCACTATCAAGGGTGTGAGTGTGGGCGCCACGCGTGCCGAGTTCGAATACCCGATTCCCGTGGCAGATGCCGAGTCACTTCTGGCGCTGTGCGATGGCCCGGTGATCGACAAGGTGCGTTACGTGCTGCAGCATGCCGGCACCACTTGGGAAGTGGATGAGTTTGCCGGCGACAACGCCGGGCTGGTCGTGGCCGAGGTGGAGCTAACCCACGAGGACCAGGTGTTTGCCCGCCCCGACTGGCTGGGCGAGGAGGTGACGCAAGACGCGCGCTATTTCAACTCCAGTTTAGCCAGCTATCCGTATTGCCAATGGAGCAAGCCCTGATCGGGTGAGCCCCGTGCCGTGTGTTGGCGCGGCTTATTTGCGCGCCAGGTAGACGCCAGCCACGGCAATCGCCATGCCGAAAATCGCCAGCCCTGAAAACGTGTCGCCAAACAGCAACCACGCGACCAGCGCGGTGCAAGGTGGTACCAGGTAGAACAGGCTGGCCACGTTGACGGCACCGCTGTTGCGAATCAGCCAGTTCAGCAGGCTGACTGCCCCCAGCGACAGTACCAGCACCAACCAAGCCAAGGCAAAGGCAAACTCGCCCACCCATTCCACCCGAAAGCTCTCAGTCAAGGCGGCAAATAGCAAGGTGACCACCGCCGTCGGTAAGAACTGGGCGACCGCGCCAGTGCGCCAGTCAAAGGCGGGGCAAAAGCGCTTTTGGTACAGTGTGCCGGCGGTGATGCCCACCAGCGCCACCACGGCAAACGCCAGAGCCTGCGCGCCAAAGTCGGTGCCCATCTTGTCAAAAACGACCAGCCCCACGCCCAGCAAACCCAGCAGCAAGCCCGCCCACTGGCGTCGCAAAACACTTTCACCCAGCAACCATCCCGCCGCAACCGCCGTTAGCAAGGGCTGCACCCCCACCACCAAGCTGGTGACGCCTGCCGGCAAACCTTTGGAAATGGCAATAAACACGCCGCCCAGGTACACGCCGTGCAGCAGCAGGCCCGCAACGCCGATATGGAACCACTGGCGCCCCGTCGCGGGCCAAGGCGCACGCGTTGCCACCGAAATGAGGGTCATGCAGGCAATGACCACGGCGTAGCGGATGAGCAGAAAGGTGAGCGGCTCGGCATGGGGCAATCCGAGTCGGGCACCGATAAAGCCGGTGGACCACAGCAGCACGAACAGCAGTGGGAAGGCGGGGGACAGGCGAGCGATCATGGATGTATTTTACAAGCCAAATAGGCCTCTAGCCCCCGTGGATATTGCGCAAGCAGCTCCTAAATCAGGAGCAAATTCAGCCAATCCCTAAAAATTAACCGTGCAATTCATCCGTAGGTTGGATAAACTGCACGGATGAAATCACGATTAGCCCAAGAAAAGCTGCGCGATTTGCTTGGGGCGTTTCCTGCTGTTGTGTTGCTCGGGCCAAGGCAGTCCGGCAAAACAACCCTGGCGTTTGCGGAGAAAGACACCAAGCCTAACGCAATCTACCTCGACCTGGAGCTGCCCTCCGCTCAGCGACAGCTGGATGACCCGGAAGCTTATTTTTTGGCCCACCAAAACCAGCTTGTGATTTTGGATGAGGTGCAGCGACTTCCTGATTTGTTTGCCGTTCTGCGCGGCGTGATCGACCATCGTCGCCGCAACGGCGAAGCCGTTGGGCAATTTCTGTTGCTTGGCGCCGCATCAGGCGTGCTGCTGCAGCAATCGAGCGAAAGCCTGGTTGGTCGAGTGGCTCAGCTGGAACTCACACCGTTTCAGGCACGGGAGCTTTTGCCAAGTCACGCGCTGGCGGCTGATCTGAATTCGCTCTGGGTCCGGGGTGGTTTTCCCCTGTCATGGATGGCCGAGACGGACGCCAGCAGCCTGCTCTGGCGCGATGCTTTTATCACCACCTACTTGGAAAAAGACATTCCAGCGCTCGGGCCCCGCATTCCATCCACCACGCTGCGTCGTCTGTGGACCATGCTAGCCCACAGCCAAGGCGAGTTGCTGGACCAGTCAAAACTGGCAGGCGCCCTGGCCATCAGTGGGCAAACCGTGGGGCGCTACATTGATCTCTTGTGTGACTTGATGCTGGTCCGGCGTTTACCCGCCTGGAGCGGTAACACCGGAAAACGGCTGGTGCGCACCCCCAAGGTGTATGTGCGCGACAGTGGCGTCGTTCATGCGTTACTTGGCCTGCAAAATCTGGACGCGGTGTTGGGTCATCCCGTGGCTGGTTCAAGCTGGGAGGGCTTTGTCATCGAACAACTACTGGCCGCAGCACCCCAGGCGCAAGCCAGTTTTTATCGAACCAGCCATGGTGCAGAGGTGGATCTTGTGCTGCAATTTCGGGCGGGTGAAACCTGGGTGATCGAGATCAAGCGCTCATCGGCACCCACTGTTTCCAAAGGCTTTTGCATTGCCGCTGCGGATGTCAACGCCACCAGAAAACTGGTCGTCGCCGCCGTCGATCAACCGTTTCCGATGAAAGACGGCATAGAGGTCATGAACCCACTGATGGCAGCAAATTTGGTGGCGATGCAGTCCTGAAAAACAGGTCTTGCGCCCCACAGTACCAGGTGCCTTGCTGGCAATGGCCTTGTTTATGGTCTTTAAGCTGTGTGAACAGGTACTCTTGCATATTCTCTCGGGCACCAATGCCCCCAAAGACGCGCCCCGCGACTAGCCTTCAATGGCAGCCCAGCAAACTCAGTTCAGCAGATCGGCTACGGTGTCCCACACCTCGGGGGCCACACGCCCGTCGATGCGCTGCACTACTTTGCCTTTGGCATCGACCACCAGAGTCATCGGTAGCCGGATGGGTGGCACCACAGAATCATCCTGGCGCACGCTGATATATCCCCGCTGCGGCACCTGCATCTTGCCCAGCACCCGTTCATAGGCAAGCCAGTCCTGCGCCTGCCGGTCCACATTGACCACGACCAGCGAAAACGGCTTGTTGCGCCAACCCGCCAGATTGGCCCGCAACTCCGGCAAACTATCTCGGCACACTGCACAGCCCGTGGACCAATAAAACACGACGGTGACGTTGCCACCGATCGCACTAAGGTCGAAGCGCGCGCCGTCCGCCGTGTTGGCAGGCAGTGAAAAAGTACTGCCGGCCTGTGGTGCTGTCGCACCCTGGGCCAGCGCGGATGGGGTGCCGGCGAACAGGGCGACCCACAGCAAGCCGTGGGTGAACAAATTTTTCCAGGAATGCAAATGGGTCATGGGAGTAGGCACGGTAGCGGCCTCAACAGAAGGGGGTTAATGGGAATGGGTTGGGACTTGCAGCACAATTATTTCATGCGATTGTTACTTTCGAAAGGCCGAATGCTTACGGTTAAAAATCCAGCGGCAGGGCCGCCACGCCGGTATGGAACCACTGGCGCCTCGTCGTGGGCCAGGGCGCACGCATGGCCACCGAAATGAGGGTCATGCGTGCGTTTTACAAGCCAAGTTGGCATCTAGCCCCCGTGGAATATGCGCAAGCAGCTCCTTAAAAAGGAGCAAAATGCACAAAAAATAGACCTCGAACTTCAGTGCGTCAACCAAGCCAAGCCAAATTCTTTTTGGTTGGCTGGAAAGTATTCAATCTGAAAGGGCACCATGCTGTTGAAAAGGAACAGCAGCGCACTGTCGCGCCAGCGCAAATCCCCCACCACGGCGAGCCGGATCACATGCTGCTTGATGAAGTGGTCGACGTCGATATCGTCCCAGCGGACCATCGTCTGTAGGCCAGTGGCTCCAACTTCCAATTCAATCATGACGTGGCACTTGCCATGCTGCTGCATCAAATCATGCGCGTGGTGCTTGCTGGCGTCGACGTCTGTGCGAAGCATGACCCCGTCGACTCGGACCATGAGCAGGTTGGGGGCGGTGAATTCAACGGTGATAGACATAGGGTGCGAATGGTACAGGGAGACGCCGTACTGTGTGTCCCCGCGGCCGTTTGATGCGGGGACATGGTCGAACGCAGCCCATTGCAACCGGGAGCTAAAGGTTTTTTTTTAAGCCAAATTTGCCTCTAGCCCCCGTGGAGTATGCGCAAGCAGCTCCTAAATCAGTAGCAAAATCCCTTAGGCTGCAGCCTTCACCTTCAAGCGCCAAGCGTGCAGCAGGGGCTCGGTGTAGCCGCTGGGCTGTACCAAGCCCTTGAACACCAAGTCGCAGGCGGCCTTGTAGGCCATGCTCGTACCAAAGTTGCCCGCCATGTTTTTGTACAGTGGGTCACCTGCGTTCTGCTTGTCGACCACCGCCGCCATGCGCTCGAAAGTTTCGGTGATTTGCGCTTTGGTGACCACACCGTGGTGCAACCAGTTGGCCATGTGCTGGCTGGAAATACGCAGCGTGGCGCGGTCTTCCATCAGGCCGATGTTGTGGATGTCAGGCACCTTGGAGCAGCCGACGCCCTGGTCCACCCAGCGCACCACGTAGCCCAGAATGCCTTGGGCGTTGTTGTCCAGCTCTTGCTGCTTCTCGGCGGCGCTCCAGTTTGGCGTGGCGGTCACCGGCACTTGCAGCAGGTTGTTCAGAATGCCGTCACGTTCTTTCTCGTAGCTGGTTTTCTCCATTTCCTTCTGGATGTCGCTGACGAGCACCTGGTGGTAGTGCAGGGCGTGCAGCGTGGCACCGGTGGGGCTGGGCACCCAGGCGGTATTGGCGCCGGCCTTGGGGTGGGCAATCTTTTGCTCCAGCATGGCTTTCATCAGGTCGGGCATGGCCCACATGCCCTTGCCGATTTGGGCCTTGCCACGCAGGCCGCAGCTCAAGCCGGTCAGCACGTTGTTCTTCTCATACGCGGCGATCCAGGCGCTGGTCTTCATGTCGCCCTTGCGGATCATGGGGCCAGCCTGCATGGCGGTGTGCATTTCGTCGCCGGTGCGGTCCAAAAAGCCGGTGTTGATGAAGGCGACACGGCTGCTGGCGGCGGCAATGCAGGCCTTCAGGTTGACGCTGGTGCGGCGCTCTTCGTCCATGATGCCGAGCTTGACGGTGCTGTCGGCTAAGCCCAGCATCTGCTCGACGCGGGTGAACAGCTCGGCGGCGAAGGCGACTTCGGCCGGGCCGTGCATCTTGGGTTTGACGATGTAAACCGAGCCCTTGCGCGAGTTGCGGATGGCGTCTTTTTTGGTGCGGGCCAGGTCGTGCATGGCGATTGTGGTGGTGACCACGGCGTCCAGAATACCTTCGGGGATTTCTTTCACGCTGCCGTCTTTGGCTGTGTACAGAATGGCCGGGTTGGTCATCAGGTGGCCCACGTTGCGCACAAACATGAGTGAGCGGCCGTGCAGGGTGACGGTCTTCTTGCCGTCCGCAACGGTGTAGATACGGTCCGCGTTCAGGCCGCGGGGGAAAGACTTGCCGCCTTTGGCGACTTCTTCGGTCAGTGTGCCGTTCAGGATGCCGAGCCAGTTGCTGTAGGCCAGCACCTTGTCATCGGCGTCCACCACGGCCACGGAGTCTTCCAGGTCGAGAATGGTGGACAGGGCTGCTTCCAGCACCAGATCGCTCACGCCAGCAGGGTCTTTGGCACCAATGGTGGTGGTGCGGTCAATTTGAATGTCCAGGTGCAAGCCGTTGTGGACCAGCAGCACGGAAGTCGGCGCCTTGGCATCGCCTTGGTAGCCGACCAATTGGGCTGCGTCCTTCAGGCTGGTGTTGGAACCGTCGGCCAGTTTGATGGCCAGCTTGCCGTCTTTGATGCGGTAGCCAATCGAGTCCACGTGCGAGCCCTTGCGCAGGGGCGCGGTGCGGTCCAGCACGTGTCGGGCGTAGGCAATGACTTTGGCACCGCGTTTGGGGTTATAGCCGCCTTTTTTGCCGACCTTTTCGCAGCCTTTGTCCTCAGAAATCACGTCGGTGCCATACAGCGCGTCATACAGGCTGCCCCAACGGGCGTTGGCGGCGTTCAGGGCGTAGCGGGCGTTGAGCACTGGCACCACCAACTGGGGGCCGGCCTGGATGGCCAACTCGGCATCAACCTTGGTGGTAGTGATTTTTGCTTTCTTGGGGGATGGGACCAAATAGCCGATTTTTTCCAGGAACGCTTTGTACGCCGGCATGTCGCTGATGGGGCCGGGGTTGGCCTTGTGCCAGGCATCCAGTTCGGTTTGCAGGCGGTCACGCTCGGCCAGCAGGGCGATATTCTTGGGAGCCAGGTCGGCCACGATGGCGTCAAAGCCTTTCCAGAAAGCGGCGGGGGTGACGCCTGTACCAGGCAGCACTTTGTCTTGAATGAAACTGTGCAGGACCGTGGCCACTTGCAGGCGGTGGGCAGAGGTGCGGGAGGTTGAGGGTGCGGACATGGGGAGGACCTTTCCAATCGTTGGCGCTAAATAATAGGGGCTGCATCACTGCGACTTGCACAAGGGCAGGGCACGGTTCAGCAGATACTCGTACTGTATTCGATACTTTATAGGAAACTATATGGGTAAATATCAATCGATTCATGACAAAAATGTGGGTACTACCATGACCAGCTCCAAACCGCTTCCCCTGCAAGGCATCCGCGTCGTCGAGTTCACCCACATGGTGATGGGCCCCACCTGCGGCATGGTGCTGGCCGATTTGGGGGCGGAGGTGATCAAGGTCGAACCCCTGGCGGGCGACAGCACCCGCAAGCTGTTGGGCTCGGGTGCCGGGTTTTACCCCTTGTTCAACCGCAACAAGAAAAGTCTGGCGCTGGATTTGCAAAGTGCCAAGGGTCGCGAGGTGGCGCTGCGCCTGATCGCCACCGCCGACATCGTCAGTGAGAACTTCAAAGCCTCGACCATGCAAAAGCTGGGGCTGGACTACGCCGCCCTGTCCAAACTGGACGAGCGGCTGATCTACGTCAGCCACAAAGGCTTCTTGCCCGGCCCCTACGACCACCGCACCGCGCTGGACGAGGTGGTGCAGATGATGGGCGGTTTGGCGTACATGACCGGGCGCCCCGGCGACCCGCTGCGCGCTGGCAGCAGCGTGAACGACATCATGGGCGGCATGTTTGGCGCCATTGGAGCCATGGCCGCACTGATGCAACGCAACACCACTGGCAGGGGCCAAGAGGTGCAGGCCGCGCTGTATGAGAACAATGTATTTTTGGTGGCCCAGCACATGATGCAGTTTGCCGTCACCGGCCAGGCCGCCGCGCCGATGCCGGAGAAGATTTCGCCCTGGGGCGTTTACGACGTGTTCAGCGTCAAAAACCAAGAGCAGATTTTTCTGGCCGTGGTGGGCGACACCCAATGGGGCATCTTTTGCCAGGCGTTTGGCTTTGCTGACTGGCTGGACGATGCGCGTCTCAAGACCAACAACGACCGGGTGCGTGCCAGGGACTGGTTTATTCCGCTGCTGCGTGAGCGGCTGGTGCAGCACACCGCCGCCGAACTGGCTGCCATTTTTGAGGCGCATGGTTTGCCCTTTGCTCCGATCACCGACCCGCAGCACCTGTTTGACGATCCGCACCTGCAGCAAACCGGCGGCTTGGCGCCCATGATGCTGCCGGACGGGCGCGCCACACGGGTGCCGCTGCTGCCCTTGATGCTGGATGGTGAGCGCCCCGGCGTGCGCCTGAATCCACCCAAGTTGGGCGAGCACACCGATGTTCTTTTGCAGGGCCTGGGGTACACCGCCCCGGAGATCCTGGCGCTCCATGCTGAAGGAATTGTGCTATGAAAAGAATAGCTGCTTGCGGACGTCCTGCAAGGGTTAGAGGCCAATTTGGCACTTAAACGCTACGCGAACGCAAGGACGCCATGGATAAACTCAAACAACTCGAATCCTTTGTCTCGATCGCCAGCCGGGGCAGCCTGACTGCGGCGGCCATCGCCGAGGGCGTGGCACCCGCCATCATGGGGCGTCGGCTGGATGGCTTGGAAGAGCGATTGGGCGTGAAGCTGCTGTTGCGCACCACGCGCCGCCTGACCCTGACCCACGAGGGGAGCGCTTTTCTGGAAGACTGCCAGCGCCTGCTGGCCGACCTGGCCAATGCGGAGGCCAGCGTCAGCGCGGGGGGCATCAAAGCCAGTGGGCACTTGCGCATCACCGCCCCGGCCGGTTTTGGCCGCCGCCATGTGGCACCGCTGGTGCCCCGGTTTCGGGAATTGCACCCCGAAGTCACCATTTCCTTGAATTTGAGTGACCGCGTGGTGGACATCGCCGGAGAAGGCTTTGACTGTGCGGTGCGGGTGGGCGACATGCCGGACTCGTCGTTAGTGAGTGTGCGCCTGGCCGACAACCGTCGCCTGTGCGTGGCCACCCCTGCCTATCTGAAGCGCCACGGAACACCTCTGCATCCCAATGAACTCCCCCGGCACCACTGTCTGACGTTGTCCAGCGATGCCTCTCAAACCCGGGGCTGGGCTTTTACTGTGCGCAAAGCACAAGGCGACGAAGTGGTCCACCTCAAGCCTGCGGGGCCCTTGGACTGCTCCGACGGGCAAGTCTTGCATGACTGGTGCTTAGCCGGCTACGGGATTGCTTGGCGCAGCACTTGGGAGGTGGAGGCCGAGATTGCCGCGGGTGTTCTGCTGCCGGTGCTGGAAGAGTTTGCAGCCCCGCCCAACGGAATCCATGCGGTGTTCCCGCAGCGTAAACACCTTCCGCTGCGGGTACGTTTGTGGGTGGATTTCCTCAAGCTGCACTATGGAACGTCGGGTTTCTGGCAAGCGCTGTAAGCCCGCGCGTGTTGGGTGGCCGTCTCGGTGGCGTTAGCTTGCGCCGAATTCGTCACCCAGTTCCTTGGCCCGTTGCTGTGCTGCGTGCATGGCGGTCATGAACAACTCCTTGATACCGTGTTCCTCCATGGAGCTGATGGCCGCATACGTGGTGCCGCCTTTGGATGTGACGCGTTGGCGCAATATCTCCGGCGGCTCCTGCGAGGCGCGGGCCAGCTCTCCCGCGCCAATGAACGTGGCCACCGCTAACTGGTAAGCCTGCTCTTTGGATAGCCCCATCTCGGCACCGGCCGCTGTCATGGCTTCCATAAAGTAAAACATGTAGGCGGGCCCGGAGCCGGAAATCGCTGTCACGGCATCGAGCTGGCTCTCAGTGTCCAGCCACAACAAATCGCCCGTGGTCGCAATGATTTTTTCTGCGTGGCGACGGTCAATGTCGGTCACCTCCGGGCGGGCAAACAGGGCAGTGATCCCCTTGCCAATCAGGGCCGGTGTATTCGGCATGGTGCGAATCACGCGCCCATTGCCCAGCCATGCCGCAATGCTGCCGCTACGGACTCCCGCAGCAACACTTAAATGCAAAGCCTTCTTCGTATGAGGCGCGACAGCGAGCGCTGCATCTTTAAATGACTGAGGCTTTACCGCCCACAGCACGATCGACGCATGGTCCAAAAAGCGACCTGCCTCAGGGTGGGCATCGATACCGAAGTCTCTCTTAAGTCGGACTTGCGCATCTGCATAGGGGTCGACGACGTCCAGTTGATCCGCGGGCATCCCGTTGCGTACCAGCCCACCAATGATCGCGCTGGCCATGTTCCCTCCGCCGATAAATGCAATACGCTCTGTCATACCCGCTCCTATATCTAAGTGCAATAAAACTGGTGTGCCAGCTTGAGGAATCATTGTGGCAGAGCGACACCTGCCACGCGGCTCGCCGCCGCAGAGTTCAAAACACTGAAAACCACCAAGTATTTTCAGATATTTACGTGTGAGCCCATAAAAACATTTGACGACCTTGTGAAAGCGCTGCATAATAGAGGGCTTCACTTGAAAAAGTATGAAGGTTCTGCCCAAATGGAGGCGATGTGAGTGGTTCATGTCGCGGACAGCGGGCCCAAGACTGACTTGGTGTGGGTGAAAGCCAGAAACTCTGGTAATCGCTTCTCCTGGTGCAAGTTGGGAATATTTAAATGATCCAGACTGAATCTCGATTAGAAGTTGCTGACAATACCGGCGCTAAGTCCGTCCTGTGCATTAAGGTGCTAGGTGGTTCTAAGCGTCGCTATGCAAGTGTTGGCGACATTATTAAAGTTAGCATTAAAGAAGCTGCTCCCCGTAGTCGCGTCAAAAAAGGCGAGGTCTACAGTGCTGTAGTCGTTCGCACTGCCAAAGGTATCCGTCGTAGCGATGGTTCTTTGGTGAAGTTTGATGGCAACGCGGCAGTTTTGCTAAATGCCAAATTGGAGCCTATTGGCACTCGTATCTTTGGACCAGTGACGCGTGAGTTGCGTACTGAAAAGTTCATGAAGATCGTGTCTTTGGCCCCTGAAGTTTTGTAAGGACGCGCCATGAACAAGATTCGCAAAGGCGATGAAATTATCGTTATCGCGGGACGCGATAAGGGTAAGCGCGGGAAGATTTCCCTGCGTAAAGATGACTCCCATGTGGTAGTCGACGGAATCAACTTGGTGAAAAAACACACCAAGCCAAATCCACTCAAGGGCACGACCGGTGGCATCGTTGAAAAAACCATGCCGATTCACCAGTCCAATGTTGCAATCTTCAATGTTGCAACGGGCAAGGCTGATCGTGTTGGTATTAAATTGTTGGCCGATGGCAAGCGCGTTCGCGTTTACAAATCGACCGGCGAAGAAGTCAAGGTGGCATAAGCATGGCTCGTTTGCAACAACACTACCGCGAAAAAGTCGCACCGGAATTGATGGCCAAGTTTGGTTACAAATCCGTGATGCAGGTCCCGCGTTTCACCAAGATCACCTTGAATATGGGTGTGAGTGAAGCGGTGGCCGACAAGAAGGTTATGGATCACGCAGTGAGCGATTTGACCAAGATTGCAGGTCAGAAGCCTGTGGTCACAATGTCCAAGAAAGCCATTGCAGGTTTCAAGATTCGCGAGAATCAAGCAATCGGCTGTATGGTGACTCTGCGTGGCGTTCAGATGTTCGAGTTTCTGGATCGTTTCGTTACCGTGGCTTTGCCTCGCGTACGTGACTTCCGTGGTATCTCTGGTCGCGCATTTGATGGCCGTGGTAACTACAACATCGGCGTTAAAGAGCAGATCATTTTCCCTGAAATTGAATACGACAAGGTTGATGCCTTGCGTGGTCTCAATATCAGTATCACCACGACGGCTAAGACTGATGAAGAGTGCAAAGCGCTCCTCGCTGGTTTCCGTTTCCCGTTCAAGAACTGAGGTCACTAGTGGCTAAAATGGCTTTAATCCAGCGCGAGCTGAAGCGTGATCAGTTGGCTGCCAAATACGCGAAGAAATACGCGGCATTTAAGGCAATCGCAGGTAGCGCAAAACATACCGACGAAGAGCGTGCAGCTGCCCGCATGGGTCTGCAGAAGCTTCCGCGCAATGCAAATCCGACTCGCCAGCGTAACCGCTGCGCAATCACCGGCCGTGCTCGCGGTACGTTCCAGCACTTCGGTCTGGGTCGGTCGAAAATTCGGGAAATGGCTTTTGCTGGGGAAATTCCCGGCATCGTCAAGGCCAGCTGGTAAGCGAAGGGACTATTAATCATGAGCATGAGTGATCCTATTGCCGACCTGTTGACGCGCATCCGCAACGCCCAAATGGTTGCAAAAACAACAGTGTCAGTGCCTTCTTCGAAGGTAAAAGTTGCCATTACCCAAGTGTTAAAAGACGAAGGATATGTGGATGATTTCAAAGTAACTACAGTTGACGGTAAGTCTGACTTGGTTATCACGTTGAAGTACTACGCTGGTCGTCCAGTTATTGAGCGCATTGAGCGCGTAAGTCGTCCTGGCTTGCGTGTTTACCGCGGTAGTGACGCAATTCCACAAGTTCAGAATGGACTTGGTGTCGCAATCATTACCACGCCCCAGGGCGTCATGACAGATCGCAAGGCTCGCGCTACCGGTGTCGGTGGTGAAGTTCTGTGTTACGTCGCTTAACACTACATTGAGGAGTAATTGAAATGTCCCGTGTAGGAAAAGTACCTGTTGTCGTCCCCGCTGGTGTGGACGTTGTGATTAAAGATCACCAAATTAGCGTCAAAGGTGCCGGTGGCGCTTTGCAAATGACTCAAAATTCTTTGGTGAAAATTGTCAGCGATGCTGGGAAGTTGAATTTCCAGCCCGCTAACGAGTCCCGGGAAGCAAATGCCATGACCGGCACGATGCGCCAATTAGTGAACAACATGGTTGTGGGTGTCACTAAGGGTTTCGAGAAGAAGTTGAGCTTGGTCGGAGTGGGATACAAAGCCCAAGCCACCGGTGCCAAATTGAATCTTGCCGTTGGTTATTCGCATCCCGTTAATTTCGATATGCCCGCTGGAATTGCTGTTGCAACACCAACGCCTACCGAGATTGTTATCAAAGGTGCTGATCGCCAACGTGTGGGTCAGATCGCCGCTGAGATTCGTGCAGTTCGTCCGCCAGAGCCTTACAAAGGCAAGGGCATCCGCTATGCGGACGAAAAAATCACGATCAAAGAAACCAAGAAGAAATAAGGAGCTGCAACATGTTGACCAAAAAAGAGCAGCGTCTTCGCAGAGCCCGCCAGACACGTATTCGTATTGCATCGCAAGGTGTTGCACGTTTGACCGTGAATCGAACCAACCTGCACATTTATGCAAGCGTCATTTCCGGCGACGGCGCAAAGGTGCTGGCAACCGCATCCACTGCGGAAGCGGAAGTGCGGACTACATTGGGTGGTTCTGGCAAAGGTGGGAATGTTGCGGCAGCGCAAATGATTGGCAAGCGCCTGGCTGAAAGAGCCAAAGCGGTTGGTGTAGAGAAAGTCGCATTTGATCGTGCAGGGTTTGCGTACCATGGCCGCGTAAAAGCGCTGGCTGATGCGGCACGTGAAGCTGGCTTGCAGTTCTAAGCAGATCGGAAATAAAGATGGCTAAAGTTCAAGCGAAGATGCAGGGTAAGGCCGAAGGGCCTGAAGACGGACTGCGCGAAAAAATGATCGCGATCAATCGCGTCACCAAAGTTGTCAAAGGTGGTCGAATTCTCGGATTTGCTGCGTTGACCGTTGTGGGTGACGGCGAGGGTCGCATTGGTATGGGCAAGGGAAAATCGAAAGAAGTTCCCGCCGCCGTACAAAAGGCTATGGAAGAAGCCCGTCGCAACATGATCACGGTATCGTTGAAAAACGGATCAATTCATCATAAAGTGATGGGGCATCACGGTGCGGCCAACGTAATGATGGCTCCGGCTCCAAAGGGTACGGGAATTATTGCTGGCGGTCCGATGCGCGCAGTATTTGAGGTGGTGGGTATTACCGACATCGTGGCGAAGAGCCATGGCTCCTCAAATCCATACAACATGGTCCGTGCTACTTTGGATGCTTTGTCGGTGTGTACCACGCCTTCGAATGTGGCGGCCAAACGCGGCAAGACCATCGAAGAGATCTTCGTTTGAACGAGGACGTGAATATGACTACACAACAAACAGTGAAAATCCAATTGGTGCGTAGCCCAATCGGTTGCAAAGAGTCCCACCGAGCCACAGTGCGTGGATTGGGTCTTCGCAAAATTCGCAGCGTTAGCGAATTGGTGGACACCCCAGAGGTCCGCGGCATGATTAACAAGATCAGTTATCTGGTCAAAGTGCTCTAAAAGGTTAATGATGGAACTCAATGGCATCAAGCCCGCAGAGGGCGCAAAACACGCCAAGCGTCGCGTGGGACGAGGTATTGGATCTGGCTTGGGCAAGACGGCTGGCCGTGGTCACAAGGGTCAAAAGTCACGTTCTGGTGGAGGTCCCGCAGTGGGCTTCGAAGGCGGACAGATGCCAATGCATCGCCGCCTGCCAAAGCGTGGTTTTAAATCGCATTTGCTCAAGTTCAATGCTGAAGTAACCTTGACGACTTTGGAAACGCTAGGTGCGTCCGACGTGGATCTGTTGGTTCTCAAGCAGGCTGGCTTGGTTGGTCAGTTGGCCAAGGTTGTTAAAGTAATTAACACCGGAACAATTACAAAAGCTGTCACGGTGAATGGCTTGGGCGTTACTGCTGGTGCGAAGGCTGCGATTGAAGCCGCCGGTGGCAGCGTAGCCTAAGTCAGCCTGGAAAGAAACTAAGTGGCAACTAACGCAGCACAAATAGCAAAAACAGGTAAGTTTGGTGACTTGCGTCGTCGACTAGTGTTTTTGTTGCTAGCACTGGTGGTGTACCGCGTGGGCGCGCATATACCAGTGCCAGGTATTGATCCTGCGCAGTTGCAACAGTTGTTTAAGGGACAGCAAGGCGGCATTCTGAGCCTTTTCAATATGTTCTCGGGTGGCGCTTTGTCCCGATTTACTGTTTTTGCGTTGGGGATCATGCCGTATATCTCGGCGTCTATCATCATGCAATTGTTGACGTATGTATTGCCTACTTTGGAGCAGATGAAGAAAGAAGGCGAAGCGGGTCGACGGAAGATAACGCAATTCACACGGTATGGTACTTTGGGATTGGCTTTGTTCCAGTCTCTTGGTATCGCCCTCGCGCTTGAATCGTCGGCAGGCTTAGTTATTACACCAGGTATTGGGTTTCGTCTCACTGCAGTTGTTACGTTGACTGCAGGCACCATGTTCTTGATGTGGCTCGGTGAACAAATAACCGAACGGGGATTGGGGAATGGTATTTCGATTTTGATATTTGGTGGTATCGCAGCAGGTTTGCCGAACGCAATCGGTGGATTGCTTGAGTTGGTCCGGACCGGCGCGATGAGCATCATAGTGTCTCTATTAATTGTTGTGTTGGTCGCTTTAGTAACTTACTTTGTAGTGTTTGTTGAGCGCGGCCAAAGGAAGATATTAGTAAATTACGCTCGTAGACAAGTCGGAAATAAGGTGTATGGCGGTCAGTCGTCTCATCTACCTTTGAAGTTAAATATGGCTGGGGTAATACCACCGATATTTGCTTCATCGATAATTTTGTTGCCGGCTACAGTGGCAAATTGGTTCAGTTCTGGTGATTCTATGCACTGGCTAAAGGACATCGCGAGCACCTTGAGTCCTGGTCAACCGGTATATGTGTTGCTGTATGCAAGTGCAATTGTTTTCTTTTGTTTTTTCTACACGGCGTTGGTGTTCAATAGTCGTGAGACGGCGGACAACCTGAAAAAGAGTGGAGCGTTTATTCCTGGTATACGACCTGGCGACCACACCGCAAAGTACATTGATAAAATCTTGCTGCGATTAACTTTAGCTGGCGCGATCTACATCACATTCGTATGTTTGTTGCCTGAGTTTTTGATCCTAAAATACAATGTTCCGTTCTATTTTGGTGGCACGTCACTACTGATCATTGTTGTTGTGACGATGGATTTCATGGCGCAAGTTCAAAACTACATGATGTCTCAGCAGTACGAGTCGTTGCTGAAAAAGGCTAGTTTTAAGTCGTAACAAGTACGAAGTTGATAAGTATTCATGCACGAAATGTTTTGTGTGTTGAATGGTTTTTGGGTTAGGTAATAGCGCAGGTCCCGCGCGAATCAAAGTCGGGACGGAGCTAAGAGTTTTAGGAAAAAATATGAAAGTTTCTGCTTCGGTTAAGAAGATTTGCCGTAACTGCAAAATCATTCGACGCAAGGGCGTTGTCCGTGTGATCTGTACAGATCCTCGTCACAAACAGCGCCAAGGCTAATTGCAAGAGTTTTAGAGGACGAAAATGGCACGTATCGCTGGCATCAATATTCCGCCGCAACAGCATTCCGAAATTGGCTTGACTGCTATTTTTGGCATCGGGCGCACTCGGGCTCGCAAGATTTGCGAAGCTTGTGGCATTGCATATTCCAAGAAGGTCAAAGATTTGACCGATGGTGATCTGGAAAAAATTCGCGACCAGATCGCCCAGTTCACAATCGAAGGTGATTTGCGTCGTGAAACGACGATGAACATCAAACGGTTGATGGACATTGGATGTTATCGTGGGTTTCGTCATCGCCGCGGCTTGCCGATGCGCGGTCAACGCACTCGCACGAACGCACGTACCCGCAAAGGCCCGCGTAAGGCTGCTGCGTCTTTGAAGAAATAAGAAACCACTATGGCAAAAGCTCCAGCCAATAACGCCGCTCAACGCGTTCGTAAAAAAGTTCGTAAAAATGTTGCTGATGGTATTGCACACGTGCATGCCTCTTTCAACAACACGATCATTACCATCACCGATCGCCAGGGCAACGCTTTGTCTTGGGCTTCGTCCGGTGGTCAAGGGTTTAAGGGCTCCCGAAAGTCGACTCCATTTGCAGCCCAGGTTGCCTCGGAAGTTGCTGGACGTGCTGCGCTTGAGCAGGGGATCAAGAACCTGGATGTTGAAATCAAAGGTCCTGGTCCAGGTCGTGAATCTTCGGTTCGTGCCTTGGCAGCCCTAGGAATCCGCATCAATTTGATCGCAGACGTCACTCCAGTTCCGCACAACGGTTGCCGCCCTCAAAAGCGTCGTCGTATCTAATTTCAACAAGCCCACCGCCATCAGCGTAGCGCTGATGGCTCCCGCATTTCTGTGCGGCAGATGACATAAAGGAAGATCAAGTGGCACGTTACCTCGGCCCCAAGGCCAAACTATCACGCCGTGAAGGCACGGATCTTTTCCTCAAAAGCGCTCGTCGTGCGATTGGGGATAAGGCAAAGTTCGACTCAAAACCGGGCCAGCATGGCCGTACCTCAGGTACACGTACTTCTGATTACGGTTTGCAGTTGCGTGAGAAGCAAAAAGTTAAACGTATGTATGGCGTGCTGGAAAAGCAATTCCGCCGCACATTTGAAGAGGCGGATCGTCGCAAGGGCAATACCGGTGCGAACTTGCTATTCTTGTTGGAGTGCCGGCTTGACAATGTTGTTTACCGTATGGGATTCGGTTCGACACGGGCTGAAGCGCGTCAGATGGTGTCGCACAAGGCTATCACCGTGAATGGTAAGTCTGTGAATATCGCGTCTTATATGGTTAAGGCCGGTGATGTTGTTGCCGTACGCGAAAAGTCAAAGAAGCAAAACCGAGTGGTCGAAGCGCTGCAGCTGGCTTTACAGGTTGGCATGCCTTCCTGGGTTGATGTGAATGTTGAGAAGGCTGAAGGCATATTCAAGGCTGTTCCTGATCGGGATCAGTTTGGTGCTGACATCAACGAATCGATGATTGTTGAGCTGTACTCACGCTAAGGCTTCGTAGCCCAACCAAATCGTCCCTTAATCGTAAATTAGCGGTTAAGGTGCTTCACCAGCCTTACCGACGTAACGAGTCGGGGGTATTGAGAGGAAGTCTGAATGCAAAGCACCCTGCTTAAACCAAAATCTATCAGCGTTGAGCAATTAGGCGCAAACCGTGCGAAGGTGGCGTTGGAGCCTTTCGAACGCGGTTATGGCCACACCTTAGGCAACGCGCTTCGACGGGTTTTATTGTCGTCAATGCCGGGCTTCGCAGCCACGGAAGTGACTATTGCTGGCGTTCTCCATGAGTATTCGTCCATTGATGGTGTTCAGGAGGATGTTGTAAATATTCTTTTGAACTTGAAAGGCGTTGTTTTCAAGCTTCACAATCGCGAAGAAGTGACTCTCAGTCTTCGCAAAGATATCGAGGGTGTCGTCACTGCGGCAGACATCCAAACGCCACACGATGTCGAGATCATCAACCCTGAACATGTGATTGCAAACTTGTCACACGGCGGCAAGCTCGACATGCAAATTAAGGTCGAGAAAGGACGCGGATACGTTCCTGGAACGATGCGTCGTCATGCTGACGAACCCAATAAATCTATTGGGCGCATTGTGTTGGATGCATCTTTTTCACCCGTTAAGCGCGTGAGTTACACAGTTGAGAGTGCACGTGTCGAACAGCGAACCGATTTGGACAAATTGGTTGTAGATATTGAAACCAACGGTGCGGTTTCGGCCGAGGACGCGGTTCGCGCCTCCGCTAAGATATTGGTAGAGCAGTTGGCGGTGTTTGCACAGCTTGAAGGTAGTGAGTTGGCAGCATTTGATGCACCTGCTCCACGTGGTAGTACGCAATTTGACCCAATCCTACTTCGCCCCGTGGACGAATTGGAGTTGACGGTGCGTTCTGCTAATTGCCTAAAGGCCGAAAATATCTACTACATTGGTGACTTGATTCAGCGGACCGAGAACGAGTTATTGAAGACGCCAAATTTAGGTCGCAAGTCACTCAATGAGATCAAGGAAGTTCTGGCTTCACGTGGTCTCACTTTGGGAATGAAATTGGAAAGCTGGCCTCCTGCGGCTTTGGAAAAACGTTAATTTAAGAACCCTTTGGGGTTCCGTGCCAAGGGCAGTACCTGATCCGGCTGCTCTTTTAATAATCTAAGGAAAACTACTATGCGCCACGGACACGGACTACGTAAACTCAATCGCACTAGCTCACATCGCTTGGCGATGTTGCGTAACATGATGAACTCGATCATTGAGCATGAAGTTATCAAAACGACGCTTCCAAAAGCGAAAGAACTTCGCCGCGTCATTGAACCGATGATCACGCTTTCTAAAGTGGCTACTGTCGCCAACCGTCGCTTGGCATTTGACAGATTGCGTGACCGTGACAGCGTTACCAAGCTGTTCAATGATCTGGGACCACGCTTTAACGCGCGTCCAGGTGGCTACACGCGTATATTGAAAATGGGCTTTCGCGTTGGTGACAACGCGCCGATGGCGCTGGTCGAATTCGTGGATCGTTCAGGAACAGTTGATACTGAAACTGATGCAGTAGTGGCTGAATAGCAGTATAATATCAAGATACCGCGCGATGGAGCAGCCTGGTAGCTCGTTGGGCTCATAACCCAAAGGTCGTAGGTTCAAATCCTACTCGCGCAACCAATAGATACGGGGCTTTCCCTGTAAGTAAACGCCAACTTTCGAGTTGGCGTTTTGCTTTGTGCCTAATTTGTGCCCGTATTGTGCCCAGTTCGTGCCCGTAACGTATTTAAGGTTTTGAAACCGACCATTGGTGCTGTGCCCGCCAATGCTGACTGAAGTTTTGAAAAGAGTAGAGGTCTCGTGACTTCAACATAAACACTTGACGACTATTGATCCGGCCTTGTGAAGTATGAACCGTTCACCCTGAGCTTGTCGAAGGGTGCCCCTAGCTTCGACAAGCTCAGCCCGAACGAATTTGTGACTTCATCGGGCCGGAGTAATAAGAAGAACGAATATGACCCTCGGCGTCTTGGGCTATTCACAAAGTACGGTTAGAAAGTTGTGCTGGCAATGTACTAGCGTCCAGGTCTTGCTGTGAACCTGATCGAGACGATTGAGGATGATGCAATTGCTCTTCTTCAGCACAGCTCTAGGCAGAGTGAACAACGTCTTACGATGCATGCGGACGGTGAACTTCTGGGTGCATCTCGCAGAAGTGGCGAGCTGCTGGAGATATTGCGTCGTTTTGGCGATCCGGCCACTGAATTCGTCTGGCGGCTTCTAATCATTTAAACTGCTGGGCAACGCACCAGTGCGTGGAGGTAGAACACGTGATTACCCGTTTTCAGCGGATAGGTCAGATAGCACCTGAGCATGTCCACCAACCGTGATGGAATCTTCGCGTGATTTGATTGAGAACCGTGATGGAAGGACGGTAGGTGCCATCAGGAAGCCTGACCAAATCGAGCCCTGGGGGCGTTGAACATAGTCAACAATGTGTGGTTGCCACTATTTTTCCAGGTCACCCATGACAGCCAATACTTTCGAGTAGCCCGATTTTTTGCAATTCCTTGCAGTCATTGACACTGACATGGCAAGTCGGGCGCGCATGCATGGATGCCGCTTCTGTGCTTGTACCCTGCACAGCGCTTGCTATCCCCGCAAACCCCGAGGTGGGGCGGTGGTGGCGACTTAAGCAACAACGCGGAACAGTTTCTGCTGTGACAAATGCAGACGGCGAACGACCCCGGAACCTGTGCGCTTTCTCGGGAGACGTGTCTATCCTGGGTTCGTGATGGTTATGTTGAGCGCCATGCAGTCAGGCGTTACCGAAAACTTGATTAACGAATTGCGTATGAGTCTTGGGGTAGCGCGTCAAACATTGCAGAGGTGGCGACACTGGTGGCGCGAGATATTCGTGGGAACCCCGTTCTGGATTTTAGGGAGAGGTCGTTTTAAGCCATCAATCGAACACGCAGTGTTGCCAATGAGCTTACTGGATCGCTTTCAAGGGGCAGCAGGATTTCTAATTGCAATTGGTGCTGTGCCTGCCGTTTCTGGCACCGATTTCAGGGCCGGTGGTGATCACCCATTGTGATGGTCGTCAAGCAACCGGAGACAATGTCGCACCTTTGGAAGGTTCGCATAAGGTGATGCTGGCAATGCTAAAAACGTACCACCGGAGTTCGTGTTTCTACTGCCGCTGTAGGCCCATTGGAGTCAGTCGACTTTCCGAACTGTCTACTCCAAACCGGGTATTCGCCTATACGGCTGATGGTCAGCAAAGTGTCGTCGAATCCGCAATAGTGGGAGCCCCCCATTGACCACCTGCGGGTCCTCGTAACTCGCCGCTTTCGTGTGACAAGGAATCGAATCAACGGCCTTCGGGAATCAGGCAATAATCACGAAGGGACGAATTCCAAAACATTGATACGGGCTTGTTTCTGCGGCAAAAGCAACTGTAAATAACCCCCGATCTGAACTCAAATTGGCCTTCACCAGTTTGAGCCATTGCCGTTTTCTAATATTGTTTTCGAGTCTATCTGTAATCTCTATGGATTAGCTCTGGCTGCAATCGAGTTGGAAGTTATCGATGCTGCTCCAGGCACTTCCCTCTGGCCATCATGACGTCAACCCCGTTCTATCGGGGCATTGATGATCGTCTGGTAATCGGCCAGCGGCATGTACTGCGGAACGTAGGTGACGCCTTGAAGTGCAAGGTTGCTGACAAACGAGCGCAAATGGTTGCGCGAGCCCTTGAGCAAGTTCTGGTACACCAGCACGATGTCCTGATTGTCAATACCAAGCAGGGCCTTGTTGATGTCGATCATGTCAATCTCCTCAATGGCCGCACCCACCTTGAGGGCGTCGATCAAAGAAAGCGCTCCTGCTGCAGTCAGCTGTGTGTACAGGCCTTGCAGCGTGGTGTTTTGAAACACTCCAGCCGCCAAGGTTGCCGCCGGGTCGCTCAGGCTGTAGCGCAGTAGCAACTGACGCACCGCCTCGGTATGGGTGGCTTCACTGTTGGCAATGCTGCCGAAGACCCGGATACTGGTGCTCCATCGCTGGTCGAGCAGCGCATAAACGTCGTGGGCGAGTTTTTCTTCCTCGCGCATGAAGACCAGCGAATCCGTTTCGACCACACTGAGAGCCTCCAGCGGAAGAGCCGCCATCGACAACCCGAGTGCGGTGCTATCAAAGCTTGAAACGCCGTTTGCGTCGACAACAAGCGGTGGCCCACCACGCGTCACAGGGTTCGCGTCACCGCCGCCACCGCAGGCGCTCAAAATAAGGGCTGCCACCAATGCCACTGTGAGTTTTGTTAATTGTGTTTTCATAATTTTCTCGATCAGTTAAAAAGTATTTTTTCGCGCAGCGTTCTATCAGCGCCGATAACGGCCAGAACCCCAGTAGCCGATCCCGAATTGGATCGCGACAGGCTGGTAATAGAGTGGCGCATAGTGCGCGGGGTAAACCGGCGAACTTATGGCAGGCCCGCTGGGCAAAAGGTATACCGGTTGCGCGTAGATGGGGTTCTGTGCCTGCTCGGCAATCGGTGCGGATCCGCCGACCGCAGTCAACTGGAGTTCCACGGTGGCGCCAGGGTTGTGCGGCATTTGCACCGCATAGCGCTTGCCAGCGTATTGATAGACCACGTTGTAGGCCACAACACGGTTTTCATAGACGGTGCTGATTTGGCAATGCCGGACGTTTTCGACGTGTGTCGGGCCTTGGCCCTCCACCCGGTCGCCGACCACGGAACCCCCAATGACGCCCAACATGGTCGCCGCTGCGCGTCCACTGCCACTGCCCACAGCGTTACCAATCGCGCCACCGGCAACGGCACCCAACAGCGCTCCGGCACCCGACTTGGGGGCTTGCACCGCGACTGGCTCGGTCGTACACACCTGGCGCGGAATGCCCACTTGTTGCGTGACCGGTGTGGCAGATATCACCAGCCCTACTTCCTGGGCCAACGCGGCCCCGGCAGCGAGCGCCAGGACAGGCATGACGATAGCTGTTCGCACAATTGTTTGTGTGTTTTTCATGATTAACTTTCGGTAATGTATGGGTCGGGCAGGTGGTGGCGCAGGCCGCGAAAGCCCTGCGCTTACCAACTCCGCACCGGGCTTCAGTTAGCTACAGGTGCAGGCACCGGTGCTGGCGCAACCAGCCCGGTACCCGGGGTGTGGATGCGCGTTTGCAGGGGCGTGGCGCCTGGAAGCAAACCGGTACCGGGCGTATGCACCTTTGCCTGCGTACCGGCAGTACTGGCTTGGCCTTGGGCAGTGGCTGGTGCCTGCGCACGACCAGCACCTGGAGCATTTGCGCGACCCTGTGCATAGGCAAAGGAACCCGCTGCGAGTGTGCTGGCGATGATGATAGAGAACAGAGTTGACGTTTTCATGATGGATGTCCTATAAAGTGAATGTAAAAAATTTACCGTCCACGGCCCTTGCCGCCCCGTCCACCACCATCACCTGAGGCCATACCGCGCTGGCGATTTTCAAAGCCAGCACCGTAAGGCAAACGCAACGCACCGCTCTCCTCATTCTTCTTGCCACTGACCTCGACCGCTTCGGACTGAACTGCGGCCGTGCCATCCATCTTCTCTGCCGCGCTTGCCGGTGCTTTGTCTTGCACTGCCTTTTTGGGCAGCGAAAGATTCAGCGGACCTGCCTGCGCATTTTCGGAACCTGCTGGCAGGTTCTGAGCAGAAACCGACACCGTCACGATCAGCAACAACAATGAGAGGAGAGTAGTGCGTTGATTCATGATGATTGTTTCCGGTGTTTGTAGGATGCATCGCGTGTGTCGCACCATCATGTCACGCGGGCCGCACTGTGTATCCGTTTGTCGCCGCAGGTGTCGCTGCGTCGCAAACCACATCACGGGACCGGTCCATGACTTAAACTGCCCTCATTCCATCATGAGCGCTCCGACCTCCCCCCGCATTCTTGTTGTCGATGACGACCCGGATCTGCGCGATCTTCTTTCCACTTATCTGGGCGCCAACGGTTTTGAGGTTCAGACCGCTGGCGACGGGGTGGCCATGCGCGCCGCGATGGTTACCTGCATACCCGATGCCATCGTCCTGGACCTGATGCTGCCCGGTGAAGATGGACTGGCATTGACGCGGTGGCTGCGGGCTCAATCTTCCGTGCCGATTTTGATGCTGTCTGCTCGGGGCGAGGAATTGGACCGCGTGATCGGTCTCGAAGTGGGCGCCGATGACTACCTTGCCAAGCCTTTTGGGCCACGCGAACTACTGGCACGCCTGCGCGCTCTGCTGCGGCGTGTGCACCCTGGTGCAGCGGACGTTGCAGCGTCAGCTGCGCAGTCACATTTCGGTCCATTTTCACTCGACATCGAGGGGCATCGCCTGCTGCGCGAGGGTGTTGAGATTGCCCTAACCAGCGCCGAGTTTGGTCTGCTGGCGGCCTTTGTCGCGCGCCCCAACCGCGTGCTCTCACGCGACATGCTGGTGGACATTCTGCGCGGCTATGAGCGTGATGCGTTTGATCGCAGCATCGACAACCGCGTGACCCGCCTGCGGCGCAAGATCGAGGTCGAGGCGGCAGCACCCGCCTACATTCGCACAGTGCGCGGAGAAGGCTATCTGTTCAACCCGCATGGAGGTGCACCCTGAAGCCCGCGCGCAGTCTGGCGCAGCAAACCACACTGATGCTGGCTGGCGCCTTTATCCTTATCGAGGTGCTGGTGGTCACGCTCTTTGTGGTGTTTGTTTTGCTGCCATTGGCGCGACGTTCGGCGGATGACCTGGCTGGTTTGATGGTGCTCTCGACGCAGACCTGGGCCGAGCTGCCGCCCCTTACGCGACCGGCGTTTGAAGAGGAATTGCTGGCCAGTCACGCGCTGGCCTTGCGACCCGCCAGCGCCACGGCGGGCCGGGACGAATGGCATCCGTTTTACTTTTATGTACTCGAAGAAGCGTTGGCACGTCGCACTGGCTCAGATCAACACTTGCTCAGTGAAAATGTAGACGGTGTCACCTGGTACTGGTGCAACGTCCCCACAGGCAATGGCCTACTGGGCGTGGGGCTGGCAAAGTCACGCATCGACAGTCAACCGTTTACGGCGCTTTTGATCGGTCTGGTGGGCGGCCTGTTTTTTGTCGTTGCCCTGGCGTATGGACTGGCGCGACGCATTACCCAACCACTGGCCCGGCTGGAAGCTGCCAGCGCTCTGATCGGCCAAGGAGCAACCCCCACGCTGCTCCCGGAGACCGGGCCGCGCGAACTGGTGAGCCTGAGTAGGCGCTTCAACGCCATGGACAAGCAGGTGAGTGATTTGCTCACAGCGCGCACCACGTTGCTGGCGGGCGTGTCCCATGATCTGCGCACACCGTTGGCGCGCATGCGGCTTGCACTGGAAATCATGAAGAGCGACCCCACGCCCACCTTGATTGAACGGCTGGAGCGGGATATCGCGCAAATGAATCAGCTGATCGGCAATGTGCTTGACTTAGCACGAGGGCTTGAACATGAGGCGCCTGTATGCGTCGATCTGTGCGCCGTCCTGAACGAAATAGCGGATGACTTTTCTGCCCCCGATCACGTGATCGTCGTGGACTGCCCGCCAGTTGAAATGACTGTTGCCCGCCAAGCGCTGCGCCGCACCATAGGCAACCTACTGCAAAACGCGCTTCGCTATGCGCCCGGGTCCAGCGTGGAACTGGTGTGCACGATTGAGAGCAAAAACTGGCGCATCGGCATTCTGGATCGCGGTCCAAGCATCGATGCAGACAAGCTGGAGGCGATGTTTCAGCCCTTCCAGCGTGGCGACCCGTCGCGCAGCCCCGCCACCGGAGGTTCCGGGTTAGGCCTGGCGATCGTGCGTGAGCTGGCCCAGGCCAATGGATGGGTTGTCACGTTATCCAGCCGCCCGGGTGGCGGCCTGGAGGCTTGGATAACTTCGAAAGAAATTGATTCATCGTTAAAAGGTAAAACTCAATGAAACACGTCTATTCCGTCCCCGCTTTGAAAGCGCGCCTCTGTGCTGCGGGGGCCATTGGCTTGCTGATCTCGGGTGCGGCATTGGCAGAAGACACCCGCCAGATGGCGACACTGCCGCCACCGGCCCGCGAATCACTTCGACTGGAAATGCTGGACAACCTGCTGGCGATCAATGAAATCCTCACCCTCGTTGCGGCAGACAAAATCAAGGAAGCTGGCGACATTGCGGAGCAAAAGTTGGGGGTCAGCGCGCAGGGCAAGAGTCGCAGCCTGCCTTTCGAAGCACGCCCAGGCCCCCACATGCCACCCGACATGCATGCACTGGGCATGGATGGCCATAAGGCGGCGAGTGAATTCGCCAAGGCGGCACGCGCCGGCGAACGCGAGCGTGCGCTGAAGCTCCTGCCCAATTTAACCAGCGCCTGCGTGGCCTGCCACTATTCGTGGAAGACCCGCTAGTCTCGTCGCTCGCGGCCGGGCTTTGGAACACCAATGTGTCTATTGAGCCATTGATCGCTGGTTTTCCTGTCTGCGCAATGTGGACAAAGATCGCGCTTGAATGGGTGTTGGCGTTTGTGAATAGCGGTCGACGATGCCTTGAAAATGGCCGAGCAGACTGAGATTTGATTGACCCACAGTTTTAGGCTGACACGGAGTGCGCAGACAGGCTGACATGTAGCCTTACGCGCACTGCCTGAAAAATGGCAGCCAGGTTGTCCATGCTGGGGTTTCCGTTAGGCGACAGCATACGGTGCAAACTCTTGCTTGGTTTAGCGGTCAACGTTGCAAGTTGCTCGAATCCCATGGTGGCGTTGACCAAGTCTCGCAGGATTAGGCGAGCGGTCTCAGGTTCGCCGTTGAGAAACAGGGTCGCAGCCTCATCCAATAGCGCCTGCGCAAATAAAGCATCGCTTTGGACACGCTGAAGTACGGTTTCTTTGAAATTTCTGGTCAGTGCCATTGAATCTACCCCTTGTGCTTGCTGTTTGATTTTGTTGTCATCGTCTTTTTCCGCACCTTGTACTCAGCTAACAGCTCCTTGGCTTTGTCGATGTCCCGTTGCTGGCACCGCTTGGTTCCACCGCCAAACAGGACAATCAGCGTGTCGCCATCTTTAGCCAGGTAAATCCGATAACCTGGCCCCCATTCAATGACGTACTCACCCATGCCGTCAAACCATTGCTTGTAAGGGTTGGATGCATCCTCGCGGATGTACTCTTCGACTTTTATCGTCATGTTTTATGGTAACGCATGAGTTACCTTGCATCCTGGTAAAACTTAGATACGGTCGTTTCTCAGCAGTGGCGAATACGGACAGACTGGACTTCTCGGAACCCGCCAGTGGCGGCCGTCAGGTTGCGCCCACACTGGCGAAATAGGTTCCTCTCCAAAGCGGGCACCCGCTTCTTAGAGAAAAGTTTCCATTTTGCGACAGTTTTTCGAATTCTTTGCCTGGTTCGTCCCTCGCGAATCGTGATTATTAGCCCATCAATTTGGTTGATCACACTCACACACGCGCCGCAGGAATTTCCGCTGGAGAGCCACTGCGCGGGTTACGGCCCATCCGCGAGGCACGGTGGGTGACTGAGAAACTACCGAAACCTCTGATCTCAATGCGGTGCCCACGCACCATTGCGCTATTCATCGCCGCCAAGATGGTCGAAACGGCGGTTTCAGCATCCCCTTGTGTCAACTGATTGAACCGGTCGGAAAGAAGTTGCACGAGGTCTGATCGGTTCATTTGTACCGAAGGATAAGGCAGCTTTTTCAGGATTCGTCCAAAAGGCGCGTTCAAAAGCCATTTAGGCGCGCTTTTGGACCGCCACTAACAGTAGCTCATATTTGGGCTTTCAATTTTGTTTCAAAAGGAATTGCGAGCGCCTGAAGTGTTTCAGTCTGGGTAACCCATTTCCTGTTCCAAAATTCATAAACCTTGTGGCTGAATACAGCACCGTTTTTGAATGAAAGAGTCGGGCCTGAATTCACCAATTCGTATTCAAGTTTTGGTGACCGTCCTGTGGGTTTGAGGTCTATTCAACAAAGTTGCAAGATGCCAGAGCAATTCGCCGATACGAGTGCAAGGGCTGCGGTCGTGTCTTCTCTGACCAAAGCCTTGCTCCTGAATGCGGTCAGAAGCGCCCCGACATCAACAGCACCCTTGCGACGCTACTTTGCGAAGGGGTCACGATGCGAGGATGTGCTCGCGTACTGCATGTGTCGTATGACACCATTAAGGCGCGATGTACTTGGTTGGCTGACCAGGCGCGTTTAGCCCACGAACAGGCGCTGAATGACGGCAGGCTCGCCACAGGGTGGATGCAGTTCGATGAAATGGTCACCTTTGTTCATCCACGGTCCAAAGCCGTGACCATTCCGATGGTTGTGCGGTGGAACGCCGGGCAAATCCTATCGATGAAAGTTGGACGAATCCCTTCTAATGGACATCTGGCGGCCAAGGGGAGGTTAAATACAGATGGACCATAAATGAGTCTCCCCTGGCTTGCCGCAAAGCCCTGACCGAGGCGTCCAGGGCAGTCAAGAGGGTTTGCGTCGTCTCGTGCGACAAGGCTACAAGTTACCCAAAGCTTATCGCCGCCGCCATACCGCATGCAGCGGTGGACTGGAGCAAGCGGTCAAAGGCAACTGGTTCCTTTGACCCGATATTTCTGCTCAACCACACTTGCGCGAAGATACGTTCAGGCATTGCATTTTCATCGCGGTACATAACGAGTACGAGTTCTGTTAATGCGTCTGATGCTGCACACAACCGGGTTCACACTTTTTGGCCCTTACCTCGATGCTGATACCAAGTTGCCATGCTTTCATCCTCCAGTGCATAGTCCCCGTACGCAGCCTGCCAAACGAGATTTTTCTCTCGCAATCCTTTCAATGCACCCTGTGCCGCTGCCGCGTCTACGTCTTGGCCAGCCAAAGCAGAGTAGGCTTTCAATGAGTCCTCCGTGAAGGGCATATATTTGGAACCCACTTCTAGCATACGCTCAAGTACCGCACGTTGCACCGGGCTAAGGGCGGCAAACTCGCTTTCCATTTCTCCCCAAATGAGTTCTCGAAACACAGTAGCCTCTGCTTTTAACTCGGCAGCAAGGATTGACGCGGCACCGTCCAACGCAAGCTCCGCAATGATGTTTCGCAGTAATTCAGGCCTATTTCCGACCAGCTTAAATGCGTCAAAAACATCGTCTTTATTGAACTGATTTGTAGGGGCGAGCTTTCTGTTTATGTCGTCGGTAAACGCATCAGTGAAACCTTTACCGAGCTTTGGAAACTTGGAAATACGGCAGCCGAAAAACGGTTGATTCCGTTTCAACACAAGCTGGGTGAGCTTATCCTGATTTGAACCCGTAAACACCAGGAATAATCGTTGTTGGGCAGAGCTTTGATTTAGCCGGTCCCGAGCCGCTTTAAGCCCAAACATGGCGTCCATACCTTCCTTTGAGTTGAGGGCGTGTTGGGCTTCGTCTACGATTATGACGACAGGCGCGTTGGATGCTTCTGCTAAGGCTTCCAGCGCGTCGGCCAAGGAGACATTCTCTGGCAAAGAAAGAGAGGCCATACTTAAGCTAAGCGCCCCAAAGACTGTCACCTTTTCAAGCCCGGTGGCTTTGGCCAATTTGGCAATGACGCCGGAAAATTTCGACAAAGATTTACGAACTTCTCGTGCAATGAGAACGGCCGGAGAAGTTTCCTTCTCCACCCACAAGTCCACGTAAACAGTTGTCCACCCTAGTTTCCCAAGTTCAGGCAGCAGGTCCTCGCGTAAAAAAGTGCTCTTACCGGTTCTGCGAGGTCCGGCTAGGAACAAGCCCGAACGCGCATCCGCAATGCCCGTTCCCATTAACGCCTCGGAGTAGCCCTTAGCCAAATCAGGGCGGTGAAATTTAAATGGCGCGTGTGACAAAAGTGACTCCAGTTATTACAACTTATTTTTTCTATTATAACTTAGCATTGTAAAAATAATGACTCATAAGTACCGGTTTTTGCAACCGCACACGCCACCTTTGGGGCTAAAAAATGCACAAAATTTCTACCCACCTAGCAAATCAAGAGGAAGTTTGAGGTCAATTACCGGACGCTGCTTGCCAAACTCGTCGCCCTGAAAAAACCTGTGCTGCTCTGTACCATTTATGACCACGTTCCGGGTCTCCCGCCCGAACCCCTGATGGCCACCTGAAACTCCCCCACCTTTGGCCACCTAAATTCCCCCAGGCGGAAATGCCAAATATCCGCTTTTTGCCACAGCATTGGCTCCCCCTTTTTGATAGACGGTCTTCTCTCTAGCGGGTGCAAGCGATAGGGGTTACAACCCGCGATTTGACCCGACTGAGGGCCATCGCGGGGTGGGGGAATTTGAGGTGGCCACAAGTGGGGGAATTTGGGTGGCCATCAGGGTCTTGGGGTAGCGCGTCAAACATTGCAGAGGTGGCGACACTGGTGGCGCGAGATATTCGTGGGAACCCCGTTCTGGATTTTAGGGAGAGGTCGTTTTAAGCCATCAATCGAACACGCAGTGTTGCCAATGAGCTTACTGGATCGCTTTCAAGGGGCAGCAGGATTTCTAATTGCAATTGGTGCTGTGCCTGCCGTTTCTGGCACCGATTTCAGGGCCGGTGGTGATCACCCATTGTGATGGTCGTCAAGCAACCGGAGACAATGTCGCACCTTTGGAAGGTTCGCATAAGGTGATGCTGGCAATGCTAAAAACGTACCACCGGAGTTCGTGTTTCTACTGCCGCTGTAGGATTTTCTCGATACCTGATCTTCAAGTTTAAATACCTGCTTCGTCGAACAGTGGCTGACTCCACAGGCCCATTGCGGGTCTACACGACAGTCTGCTTTCTGGTGGTCCAGCTCGACGCCAGTCAGTAGCCGTTTGTGGCGTTCAGCATCGTACCCATTCCCGACGATGAGTTTCTCGAAATGCCCGCCGTTACCCGACATTGGACGTTCCATTAGATGTTTGTTGAGCGTTCGCTCATTTAGCCTCGCGGCTCTCCATGAAGCTGCCGCACGGTTGGCGGCGGCCAATCCGCATTGCGTGCGCTGGCGGCTCAGACCACGTTGACAGCAGGGCAGCGTTTGCTGGCGTCAGGATCCTCGCGTCATCTGATCGCTTTCAGATTTACCCTTACCGTAGCCATCACCAATGGTGAAAGACGTTTGATTTAAAAGCCTTGTTGGACTGAAAACAATGCGACACAAAGTGACTTACCGATGGGAACAATCGGCTTTAGACTGGGAACAAATCAGGTAAAAGCAACATGCGCACATTTTCCAAATCAAAGCTGCTGGCCCTTCGCCAATGCCCCAAGCGTTTGTGGCTCGAAGTCCATCGCCCGGAGTTGCGTGAAGACTCCGCCGCCACTCAGGCAAGCTTTCAAGTGGGCTTTCAGGTTGGTGACATCGCGCAACACATCTATGACCCCGAGGGACTTGGGGCGCTGATCGACGTTGCGACTGAGGGGTTTTCGGCCGCCTTCAAACGTAGCGCAGAACTGCTCCACTCTACCCGGCAGCCTGTCTTTGAAGCAGGGTTCTCTGCTGGTGGGGCCTTGGCATTCGCCGATGTCATGCTGCCTGTGCAAGCAGATGGTGCCGCGGCCTGGCGCATGGTCGAAGTCAAATCAGCCATGAGCGTAAAAGACTATCACCGTGATGACGTGGCGGTGCAAGCCTTTGTCGCCCAGACCGCTGGTGTGCTGCTACAGTCCGTCGCCCTGGCACACATTGACAGTTCATGGGCTTACCCCGGTGATGAGGATTACCGTGGGCTCCTGAAAGAAAACGATCTGACGGCAGAGGCCTTTTCACGCACCGAAGAAGTCAAGGCCTGGATTGCCCAGGCGCAAAGCGTCGATGCCCTGCCATGTGCGCCTGAGATAACAATCGGCGCACATTGTGATACCCCTTATGCCTGCGGCTTCTATGACTATTGCAGCCGCAATGAACTGAAGACTGAATTCCCAGTCTATTGGTTGCCCGGCATACGCGCAGAGAAAGTGCGAGAGCTAGCTGAACAAGGCGTAATCGACCTCAAAGACGTGCCCGGTGACCAGACTAACGCCAAACAGCAACGAGTCAAAGACCACACCCTTGCAGGCACCGTATTCTTTGATGCCGTGGGTGCAGCCGCCGACTTGGCCGTTCATAATCTGCCAGCCTATTTTCTGGACTTCGAAACCATTCAGTTTGCCTTGCCGATCTGGAAGGGTACGCGGCCCTACCAACAGAACACTTTCCAATTCAGTTTGCACACCCTGTCTGAATCAGGTCAGCTTGATCACACCGATTTTCTGGATGTTTCCGGCAATGACCCATCCGAGTCATTTGCGCAGACCTTGATCGCAGTCTGTGGCACCAGTGGCCCGGTGTATGTATACAACGCCGCATTTGAAACCTCTCGCATGAGCGAACTGGCCGCTCGTTACCCACAATTCCGGGACTCACTGCTGGCCATCAACGCCCGTGTGGTGGACTTGTTGCCCATCGCCAGTGAACGCTACTACCACCCCAGCCAGCAAGGCAGTTGGAGCATCAAGAAGGTGTTGCCCGCCGTGGTGCCGGAACTGCGATACGACGCCCTAGATGGCGTGCAGGATGGCGGCGGCGCCATGGATGCTTTTTTGGAGGCCATGCACCCAGACACTTTGATCGATCGCAAAGAACAAATTCGGAAACAACTGCAGGCCTACTGCAAGCTCGATACTTACGCCATGGTACGCTTGTGGCAGGTGTTTGCAGGCCGCACCGACTTGAAGTTCTAGCCAAAGTATTGACCACCAACATGCCAAAACGTTCTGATCCCCCTGCAACGCTGCTTCTTTCAATTGAACTGCTGCGATGCATACCCAGGCTCGGAACCATCTCGACATCAGAACCGCACCAGCAGTTGAAGAATGATGGTCAGCAAAATCTGTGAATCACCTAATCCAGGCTTGTGCATTTGGATTCGTTATCGGTAGTTTGAAATGCAATTTGAAAGAAAAATAATTCAGTTGAGGCCGCAGTATTTCGTTAGCCATTTGACGAAGTCGGCTAGCAGATGAATCAATTTTCATAGGAATACAGAGGGATCGTTGATATGAGCACATCGAAGAAAGAAGAAACTGCCCGACATGAGAAGGCAAAATCCTTAGTTGTTGTTGCTTATCGAAAGCGCTGGAACGACACTCTCATTGGTAAGTCGAAGGCGCAAGATGCTGGGGTTTTTGAAGCGACGACGAATGCACAAAATCCCCTGGCTAAAACCTTTTATGGTCGGCCTCATCTTCAGGAACTCGTCTCTCTGAGCGACGATGCTATTGTTACGAACCACTTGCCGTTGATCAAGCATTTGGCCACGCAACGCGAAACCCCACTAAGAGGTTCCTTAGTTGATCGACTGCTCTGTGGACAGTATGTGCTGTTTTCGCACGACCTTGACGACATGCATGCGCTGGGTTTGGGTAGCGAGGTTGATCTTGATCAGGATGAAATTGATCCGTGGAAACCCGACAGCTATCCGAGATCGGTGCTTTACGACGACTGGTCTGAGCGCGTCGGTGGATTCAACTCAGCCTTTTTAGGTGTCCTTATGAAATCTTCTGGGGAACCGTTTTCCAAGAGCGAACGTCAGCAAATCGCCGAGACCGTGTATTCGAATGTGGTCGGCAACGACCAAGGTGAACTTTGGTCCTTTGGTTTCCACTTGGCAGGTGAACGAACGAACCAGGTCGTCGTAACAATCACAAACGACACCGATGGATATCGCGAATCTCTGGAAGACACATTGTGCGAACTCGATCCACTGACGCTTAAGCTTATTGCCGCTGATGTGGAGCCCCTTCGCACGGATGAAGAAAGCCCTTTCTTTAATCTCATCGAACCTATGACCCAAAGTCTACCGGAGGCGAGTGATAAGACTATCTTAGAAATCCTGCGGAGTTGCGTCAGAAATGCCCCTGATGCTTATGATCTTAACGGCGTCGAGCGAGTCATAGGTGCCCATTTCTTCGGTGGCCGTAGGTACTATCACAGCTACGCTGAATCTACGGATGGTGTTGGACCTTATGATTTTTTCCATCAGGTTTAGATTTTTGGTTCTTCGTCAATTTCACTGGGATTTCCCCCTGGCTGCGGGACAATCCTGTGATTCAATATTTCCAGCTTGAGCATGAAAGATACCGCGCTTTATGAGCATCTTCTTGGACTTAAGGTCCC
>Ga0247839_1000541_pt1 | contig 67261 bp, 75 predicted proteins | sample LaCruzMarch2015__6_FD_192405 | JGI IMG/M metagenome (GOLD analysis project Ga0247839, IMG submission 192405) | Freshwater microbial communities from meromictic Lake La Cruz, Castile-La Mancha, Spain - LaCruzMarch2015_16m | ecosystem: Environmental > Aquatic > Freshwater > Lake | place: Spain...
TCCTTGCCAGGGTCGAAATCGATCTGCACGCTTTATCGTAGCTACGGAAATCCCCTCCGTCAACCTCGTCACAACAAGCAGGCTTCAGGTGGGCCTAACGCTGAATAGGCGGGTCCGGTATCCAGGATACCCCACGTGCTCTGGTCAGCCTATCAAGCGCAGGCATGCGAGACGTCGTCTCATAACCCTCTGCCAGGCCTGGGCTCTTTGGGTATAGCCCTAGGGCCCCAGGATCGTATGCGGGTCCGATATCCACTTGTTCGCCACGGCACAAAAGTCAGAGCAGGTCAGCAGGGCTGGCTACGCCAAAGGGGCCGCGATTGAGCACGTGCGTATAGATCATGGTGGTCTTGAGATCGGTGTGGCCCAAGAGCTCCTGGATCGTGCGAATGTCCTGGCCCCGCTCCAGCAGATGGGTGGCAAACGAATGCCGCAGGCTGTGGCAGGTGGCTGGTTTGCTGATGCCTGCGGCCAGCACAGCGCGTCGAACAGCCTTTTGGATGAGGCTGGGATCCAGATGATGGCGGCCCTGTTCTCCGCTACTCGGGTTGCGCCAACGGCTTCCTTGGGGAAACACCCATTGCCAACCCCATTCCACCGGGGCATTGGGATATTTGCGCGCCAAAGCATGCGGCAACAGCACGCGACCCCAGCCATCGGCCAAATCCTTTCGGTGAATATCCCGCACCTGCTGAAGGTGGCTGGCCAGCTGCCTGCCCAGGCCATCCGGCAGCATGGTGGTGCGGTCCTTGCCCCCCTTTCCATCGCGCACGGTGAGCTCACGCCTGCTGAACTCGAGATCGTGCACGCGCAGGCGCAAGGCCTCCATCAGCCGCAGCCCGCTGCCGTAGAGCAGACCCGCCACCAGGGCCTCAACGCCATTCAACCTCTGCAACACGGCTCGCACCTCCTCTGGTGTAAGCACCACCGGCAGGCGACGCCTGGTTCGGGCCCGCACCACACCATCCAGCTCCAGGTCTCGCTCCAGCAACTCCCGATACAGAAACAGCAGTGCCGAAAGGGCCTGGTTCTGGGTCGACGGACTGACGTTCAGATCCACCGCTAGGTGGCTCAGGAAAGCATTCACTTCGTCACTGCCCATCTCCCGGGGATGGCGCAGTGCGTGAAACCGCAGAAACCGCCGCAGCCACTGCTCATAAGTTTGAACCGTGCGGCGGGCGTAATGGCGCACCTGCAGCTCCTCGCGGTAGCGCTGGATCAGCCCAGGTGGGCGAAGGGAATCGGCCATGGCCAGTGGTTGGGGTGTTTCTTCATCAGGATTCCCAACCCCGCACCGGCCCGAACCCAGACCTCCAACCCACACCTCCCCACACCGCAGGGTTGCCTGCGCTTCCCTCAACACCAAGCATCGCGGCGAGCGCTCTGCATAGGACTGTGCTTAGCAAACAGTTGGGCGCAGCAGGCTGGAGCCATCAACGCCGTGCATCGTGGAGCATGGCTCCATAGACAACCAAAGCAGCATCTGCACTCAGCAGGGTCAAAGGCTCACTGATCGCCTGCGCAACCAGCAGGCGATCAAAGGGATCGCGGTGATGGAGTGGGAGTTGTTCCAGGGTGAGGATGTGCTCAAGTGCCAGGGGGAGCAACTCAAAACCGGAGGCGTCAGCCCAGCTGCTCGCCTCAGCGGCCGAGACGGGCATATCAGCCCGCGCCAGGGTGTGCTTGATCGCAATTTCCCAGAGTGAGCTGTGACTCAGCAACACCCTCTCAGCCTGATCAAAGATCAGAGATCTGCTGACAGCTCCAAGCCGAGCATCGTCACTGATGGCCCAGAGGAAGGTGTGCGTATCCAGCAGCACACGCATCAGCCCTGCTCGAACAGATCAGCGATCAGCGAATTGGCTCCATCAATCGACTCCGGCGCCACAACAATCCCTTTGGCCAGGCCCAACCGTCGCGGCCGCGGCGAGGACGCCAGGCTGGTGAGCCGGGCCACAGGACGGCCATTGCGCGCAATCACCACCTCCGTCTCCAGCCCTCGCTCAATACCTTCCACAAGTCGAGAGAGCTGCGTTTTGGCTTCCAGCATGTTCACCATGCGCGTGGCACGGACGCGACTTTCCATGACCCACGAACGCCAACCAGACCAGACTAGACCAGCCAACGGCGCCTGGCTGTGTTGACAGCGCCCGCCCTAGCGCCCAGCATCCGCAGCGATGCCCTGCCGATGACAACCTCCTCCCCGATCGAGCGCCGCCAGCGCGGGGCCCTGAGGCTCGCAGCCCTGCTACTTGCCGGCATCGGCGCCCTGGCCTGGCTGGGCCGCAGCGCTGATCCCGCCGCCAAGCCGCTCACCACCGGGCCCCTCACCCTCGGGGCTGCCATCGCTTTCACCGGCAACGCCAACCTCTACGGCCAAGACCAACGCATGGGTCTTGCTGTGGCCGAGCGCTGGGCCCAACAAAGCGCCCCAGGCGGCCGTCCCGTGCTGCTGCAACTGGAAGACGGCGCCTCCGATGAACCCAGCGCCATCGCCGCCTTCAACCTGCTGATCCGCCAGGGCGTAATCGCCCTGATCGGCCCCACCCTCTCCCAGCAAGCCTTTGCCGCCGATCCGATCGCCCAGCGCCAGGGGGTGCCAGTGGTGGCACCTTCAAACACCGCCAAGGGCATTCCCGAGATCGGCCACTTCATCAGCCGCGTATCGGCTCAGAGCTCGGTGATCGCCCCGCTCTCGATCGATGAGGCCCTGCGCCGCGATCCCTCGATCAAGCGCGTCGCCGTGTTCTACGCCCAAGACGACGCTTACAGCACCGCCGAGGTGGCCATCTTCCAGAAGGTTCTCGCCGCCCGCGGCCTCACGCCCATAACGGTGCAGCGCACCCAGCTGGCCGACAACGACTTCCAGACGCCGATCACATCCACCCTGCAGCTCAAACCCCAGCTGGTGGTGCTCTCAGTGCAGGCAGTGGCCGGCGGCAACCTGATTCGCCAGCTGCGCGAGCTTGGCTACCGCGGCCAAATCGTTGTGGGCAATGGCCTCAACACGCCAAATATCTACCCGATCTGCCAGCGCTGGTGCGACGGCATCCTGATCGCCCAGGCCTACAGCCCCGAGCTCAACACCCCGATCAACCGCCGCTTCCAGCAACTCTTCCAACAAGCCCACGGCGACCGCCCGCCGCCGCAGATCACCGCCCAGGCCTTCGCCGCCTACCAGGTGCTGTTTGAAGCTATCCAGCGTCTGCAGAGCAAGGGTGGCCTCACGGGCGTGACCCTCGCCCAGGCCCGCGCCAACCTCATGGCTGAACTGCTCAACGGCACCTACGCCACACCGCTTGGGCCGATCGCTTTCAGCCCCGAAGGCGAGGTGCTACAGGATCGCTTCTACGTGGCCGAGGTGCGCATGGCCCCCGGCGGCCGTGATGGCCGCTTCTCCCTCGTGCGTGAGCTGCAACTGCAGGAGCGCAAGCCGTGATCGAAGCCCTCCTGCAACTCCTGCTCAACGGCGCCGCCAGCGGCGGCGTCTATGCCCTGGTGGCCCTCGGTTACACGCTTGTTTTCTCGGTGCTCGGCGTGATCAACTTCGCCCAGGGTGCCCTGTTTTCCATTGGGGGCTACCTCACCTACCTATTTATGGGAGGCAAGATCGGCGTAAACGGCGCCCTGCCGGGCTGGGGCCTACCGGCCGGGCTGCCCTTCCCTTTGGCGCTGCTGCTGGCGGCCGCCGGCTCGGGCCTGATCGGCCTGCTGGTGGAGCGGCTGGCCTTCGCGCCGCTGCGGCGCCGCAACGCCGAGCCCCTACTTGCCCTGATCACCAGCCTCGGCGCCGGCGTAGTGCTGGTCAACCTGCTGCAACTGCTGATGGGGGCCGAGGGCTACGCCTTCCCCCCGAGCGCCGCTGCCCTGGCCGGCCTGCCCGCCGTGCTGGTGATCGGCGGCGCCCGCATCCGCACGATCCAGCTGTTGCTGCTACTGATCTCCGCCGCCGCCGTGCTCGCCCTCAGCTTCTGGCTGGAGCGCAGCAAGGGCGGCCGGGCGCTGCGGGCCGTGGCGGAAGACGCCACCACCGCCCAGCTGCTCGGCATCCACAGCGAGGCGATGGTGCGACTGGCCTTTTTCCTCAGCGGTGCCCTAGCGGGCCTGGGCGGCGGTCTGATTGGCGTGAGCGTCAGCCTGCCGGGCCCCTACTTCGGCATCGGCTACGGCCTCAAGGGTCTGGCGGTGCTGGTGCTCGGCGGCCTGGGCAGCGTGCCCGGTGCGATCGCCGGTGGGCTGCTGATGGGTTTGGCGGAAGCGCTGGTGCCCAGCGCAGCCTCCGGTTGGCGCGATGCCCTGGCCTTCGCGATCCTGTTTGCCGTGCTGCTGCTGCGCCCCAGTGGCCTGCTCGGCCGGCGCACGGTGGAGAAGGTATGAGGCCATGAGAATCCCCAGCGGCGAGGTGGCCCTGTGATCGACAACGGCCTGCTCGTTCAAATGCTGCTGGGCGCCCTGCTCGGCCTCTCGGTGTATTTGCCACTGGCGGCGGGGCAGCTGTCGCTGGCCACGCCGGCCTTCTACGCCGTGGGTGGCACCCTCGCCGCCCTGCTCTCCACCCGCTGGAGCGCCTTGGGGGCCACCGCCGATGGCGGGTTTCCCGTGCCCTCGCTGCTGCTGCTGCTACTGCTGGGGGGCTTGCTGGCCGGGCTGCTGGCCCTGTTGGTGGGGCGACTTGTGCTGCGGCTACAGGGGATCTACCTGGCCATCGCCACCATCGCCTTGGTGGAGATCGTGCGGGTGGCGATCCTGAATCTGCCCTTCACCGGCGGTGCGGTGGGGATCTTCGCCATTCCCCAGCCCTTCGCCACCGCCGCCGGCTACCTGCTGCCGGCGCTGGCGCTGCTGGCCCTGGCGGGCTGGTTCTGCCAGCGGCTCGACGCGATGCCCCTCGGCCGCGCCATGGCCGCCATTCGCGACGACGAACTGGCCGCCAGCTGCATGGGCATCGACACCACCCGGGTGAAGCTCACCGCCTTCGTGCTCAGCGCCGTGCTCGCCGGTAGCACCGGCGCCCTGGCCGCCCACTTCCTCAACACCTGGAACGCCCGCCAGGGCACCTTCGACGCCAGCATCACCACCCTGGCCTTTGTGATCCTGGGGGGATCGCGCACCTGGCTGGGGCCTGTAGTGGGTGGCCTGCTGCTCACCGCCCTGCCGGAACTACTGCGCCCCGTAGGCGATGTGCGCCTAGTGCTGTTCGGCCTGGTAATCCTGCTGGGGCCGGTGCTGGCCCCCCAGGGATTGATCACCCCGGGCCTACTGGAGCGGCTGGGTGGCAGAGGCAAGGAGGCAAAGCCATGAGCACTCCCCTGCTGGAGGTGCGCGATCTGAGCCGCCGCTTCGGCGGCCTGCTTGCCCTCGATCGGGTCAGCTTCGCCGTGCAGCCCGGCGAGATCTTCGGCCTGATCGGCCCCAACGGCGCCGGCAAAACCACCCTGTTCAACCTGATCTCCGGCGTCACGCCCCCCACCGATGGAGCGGTGCTCTGGTGTGGTGCCGCCATCACCGGCCAGGCGCCCCATCAGCTCAACCGCCTCGGCCTGGCCCGCACCTTCCAGAACCTGCGCCTATTCGATGGCCTCTCGGTGCTCGACAACCTGCTGGTGGCGCTGCAGCGCCACCCCCGCAGCAGCGCCATCGCGGGCCTACTGGGCACCGCCGGCCACCAACGGGCCGAGCGCCAGCGGCTAGACACCGCCTGGCAGCTGCTGGAGGAGCTGGAGCTAGCAGCCATGGCCGAGCGTCCAGCCGGCACCCTGGCCTACGGCGATCGGCGCCGACTGGAGATGGCCCGCGCCCTGGCCACCCGCCCGCGGCTGCTGCTACTGGATGAACCGGCCGCCGGGCTCAACCCGGCCGAGAAAGATCAGCTCTGCCAGCTGATCGGCGAATTGCGCCAGCGCCACCAGCTCAGCGTGCTGATCATTGAGCACCACGTGCCCCTACTGATGCGCCTGTGCGACCGCCTGGCGGTGCTTGATTTCGGAGTGCGCATCGCCCTCGGCACGCCCGAAGCCATACGCCGCGACCCGAAGGTGATCGAGGCATACCTCGGCACTGGGAGTGGCACCGGGAGTGGCACCGGAGATAGCCCCTCATGAGCACGCCGCTACTGCAACTGCAGGGGTTGAGCGTGCGCTACGGCAGCGTGCAGGCCCTAAGTGGCATCGATCTCACCGTGCACCAGGGCGAACTGGTGACCCTGCTGGGCTCCAACGGCGCCGGTAAGAGCACCACCTTGCGGGCCATCTCAGCGCTGGTGCCGGCCAGTGCCGGGCAGATCCTCTGGCGCGGCGGCCCGCTGGCGGCGGTACCCGCCCATCGCCTGCTGAAGCTGGGCATCGGCCACTGCCCCGAGGGCCGGCGGGTGCTCGGCCGCCAGAGCGTGGCGGACAACCTGATCCTGGGTGCCTACCTCCGCCGCGATACGGCCGGCATCGCCGCCGACTTGAAGCGCTGCTACGGGCTGTTCCCGCGGCTGGCCGAGCGCCGCCAGCAGCTGGCCGGGGCCCTCTCCGGCGGCGAGCAGCAGATGCTGGCGATCGCCAGGGCGCTGATGGGCCGGCCCGAGCTGCTGATGCTGGATGAGCCCAGCCTGGGGCTGGCCCCCAAGCTGGTAGGTGAGGTGATGCGCGCCCTGGCCGAGCTGCACGGGGAAGGCCTCACCCTGCTACTGGTGGAGCAGAACGCTCAGGCCGCCCTGGAGATCGCCAACCGCGGCTACGTGCTCGAAGCCGGCCAGCTCACCCTGCAGGGGCCAGCCCAGGAGCTGCTGGCCAACCCCAGCCTGAGGGCTGCCTACCTGGGCGAGACGTAGGGCTCAGTCGTTCTCGCTAGCACCGAAGCAATGCATCAGCGCATCGCCCCAGCTGTTGATTGCCGCTAGCTCGTGGTCCTTGGCGCTGCCCAAGGCCTTGGCGTGCTCGCGCAGCAGCACTGTCTTATCGATGGCATGTCCATGCTCAGCCGCCATGGCCACGATGTCGTCTACGCCGGCAGCGGCATGCAGCTTGTCCCTGAGGGCGGCATCACCAGCAACGCGGGCCACAAAGGCCTGGATAGACGCAACAGACATGACTGACTCAGTAACCAGAGCTACTACTAGCAGGCCAAACCATGGCGGGCTCGATACGTTGAGGCGAGTGTCAAGGCAACAATGGCCCGCGAACGCTTCTTCCTTGAGCTCGATCCACCAGATAGCAGTCTCAAAAGCCTGCCCCACGTGGTGGTGGTGGGCGGGGGCTTCGCCGGACTTAAGGCCTGCCATGCCCTGATTGGCAAGCCGGTGCGCGTCACCCTGATCGATAAACGCAACTTCACCCTGTTCCAGCCCCTGCTTTATCAGGTAGCGACAGGGCTGGTTGCGGAGGGGGATGTGGCCTCACCCCTGCGTCAGCTGGTGGGCCAGGCACCCAATGTGCAGGTCTTATTGGGTGAAGTGGAAGAGATCGACACCCAGGCGAAGCAGATCGTGTTCAACGACCGGCAGCTGGCCTACGACCACCTGATCCTGGCGGCCGGCTCCGGCAGCAGTTACTTCGGCCACGACGAATGGCGCGAAGCCGCACCACCGATGAAGATTCTCGAGCACGCCGATGAGATCCGCCGGCGGGTTCTGCTGGCCCTTGAGGAGGCCGAACAGACCCCCGACCCGGCGCGGCGGGCCTTTCTGCAATCGGTCGTCGTCGTGGGTGGCGGACCTTCGGGTTGCGAACTCTCCGGCTCCCTGATGGAGCTGATGGCCCATGCCCTCGGCCGCCACTTCAAGCAGCTCGATCCCCGCCAGTGCAAGGTCACCCTGGTAGACCCGGGCGACCGGGTGCTGCGGGCGATGGATCCGAGCCTCTCTGCCGCCGCCGGCAGCTATCTGCAGTCCGCAGGGGTAGAGCTACTGCTCGGTGGACGGGTTCAGACAATCGAAGCGGAGAAAGTGGTGGTTAACACCAGCGAAGGTGCCCGCACCCTGGAAGCCGCCACCATCTGCTGGACCGCCGGCGTGAAGGCCTCCCATCTGGGCCAGGTGCTGGCAGATGCCAGCGGTTGCACCGTCGACCGGGGCGGACGGGTGGTGGTGGGGCCCGACTTCTCGATCCAGGATCATCCGGAGATCCGCGTCATCGGCGACCTGTGCTCCTACAGCCACACCGCCGATGGCAAACCCCTGGCCGGCATGGCCGGGCCCGCCGTGCAAATGGGCGGCTGGGTGGCGGCCGACATAGTGGCCAAAATTGAAGGCCGAGCCCACAAAGCCTTCCAGTTCACCGATTTCGGCACCATGGCGGTACTTGGTCCGCTGCACGCCGTCGCCGACCTGCGCGGCCTCAAGGTGAGTGGCCTGCCGGGCTGGATCCTCTGGGGCCTGGCCCACTTGATGTTCATGCCCGCCAATGAAAATCGATTGACCCTGCTCACCAAATGGTTGTGGGCGATCGCCACCCGTCAGCGGGCCTCGATGCTGATCACCGGTCGTCCGAATCAGCACCTGAACGTTGAGGTGGGCCTGGAGCGCCCTCTTGCCAATCCCTGATCTCCTGCTTCTCAGACTGCAGGGTGTAACGACTGATGAGCAAACCCATTACTAATGCCAGATACAGCTGCCCTACGATGCTGAGCGTCACAGTGGCCATCTGGGCCGGGGGCAAGGCCGGGATGATGTCGCCGTAGCCCACGGTAGTGAGGGTGACGAAGGCAAAGTAGTGGATATTCGTGAAGTCGAGGCTCCATACTTGCTGCCCTGCAGCATTCATCGGCAGTTGACTGAGCAAGAGTTGCCGTCCTCCACCGGCCTGGTTGAGAAAACTGCCCGGCGCCACCGTTTCCATCACGCCGAACAACAACCCACCACTGATCCCAAGCAGCAGGTAACCCGCAACGGCGCCGGAAATCACGGGAATGCCGATGTGCGTTTCCTGGGCTAGACAGATCATCAGCCGCTTCAGGCTCCACAAGATGAAGACCGTAACCACCAACAACAGCGGAAAACCGACGGAAGCAAAGGTGGCGGGGCTGGCCAGCCAGATGAACTTAAAGACAATCCCTACCAGCCCGGTTAGGCGGTAGAGGTTGTCAGACCAATGACGACTGGTCTGGCCAGGCCGGACCGGCTGGCCCAGTTCAACGATCAGGAGAGAGATCAGCAGGGGCGTACCGCTCAGCGAGAAACGGCAGTAGGGGTAAGGCAACGGCATCAAGGCCATCACCACCAGACAGGCCACAAAGACGTGGCGGTAAAAACGGTGGCGGCGGCGCATCAGGCTCTCCAGCGAAAACGTCCAAGAATCAGAGCGATCAAAATGGCCACATAGAGCTGACCCACCACCGTGATCACCGTGGTCACCACCTGGCCGCCCACATGGCTGGTTTTGAGCACCGTGGTGCCGATGGTGGTGAGCATGGTGAAGGAGGCAGCCATCAGCGCAGGCGCCACCGACACATTGGGCAGCGCCGCCGTGGATCCCACCGCAGGCAGGGAAGCCAGGTCGAAGGCGGCGGGGTCGAGCACCCAGAGGGCGGTGAGCAGCAACCCACCTGCCATACCAACCAGCAGGTAGCCCGAGGCAGCACCCATCACCACCGACACGGTTACAAAGGGCTCGCGGGTGAGGGTCTTCACCTTGCGGAGCACCGCAAGCGACAGAAAGACCAGCCAGACGATCACATGGGGAATGGTTAGCGCCCGCCCCACCGCTGGCCAGAGGTTGAGTGACAGGTGCCAGACCAATTCAAGGGCGATCGCCAGCCCGCCCAGGCCATAAATCAGCGGGCGGGTTTTGCGGAGGGGCGAATAGCGGCTGACGAACACCATCAACACCAACGCCAGCAGAATCAATAGAAACGCCAACAGCCAGATCTGGGCCTGGGCCACGGGCAGCAGCAGCAGCAAGGCCACTTCAGTCGCCAACGTCAGCCAATATCCCCGGTGGCGCAAGCGCAAGCGAGTGATCTCGGTAGGGGTGAGGCGCATGGCGGCTCTCTCTGCCCCGAAAGGCCTAGAGGCCGGGGCTGCTCTGCATGATGCCTCCGTCAGCAAAGATAGTTGTGGCCGTGATGTAGCTAGCGGCGTCGCTGGCCAGGAAGCCCACCACCCTGGCGATCTCCTCGGGCTGGGCCATGCGGCCTAGGGGAATGGCGGCGTTGAGTTTGGCCAGCAACTCCGGGTTGTTCATGGTGGAGTCGTTAATCGGTGTGGCCACAGCGCCTGGGCCCACATTCACCATCGTGATGCCGTGGGAGGCCAGCTCCAGCCCAGCGGTGCGGGTGAGCATGCGCACCCCTCCCTTGGCACAGCAGTAGGGAGTGTTCTCAGGCATCGGCCAGTCTTCGTGCACCGAAGAGATGTTGATGATCCGGCCACCGCCACCCTGGGCGATCATCTGCTTGGCGGCGTACTGACAGGCGAAGAACACGCCCCGCAGATTTACATCCAGCACCTTGTCGAAATCATCGGGGGTGGTGTTCAGAATCGAGGTGCGGGTCTCAACGCCGGCGTTGTTGACCATCACATCAAGGCGACCATACTTATCCACAGCCGCCTGCACCAGCCGCTGCAAATCATCGAGCTTCGACACATCGGCCTGCACGCCAAAGCTGCTGCCCCCAAAGCCACCGATCTCCCGCTCCAGCTCCTCCGTGGCCTCGGGGTGGGAGCGGTAGTCGATCACCACCTTGGCGCCTAGTTCAGCCAGATTTTCAACGATCGCCTTGCCAATGCCGCTGTTGCCACCGGTCACGATGGCCACCTTGCCCTGCAGGAAGGTGGAGAGGCTCTGGCCAGCCAGGGGATTGGTGCTAGAGCTGGCAGTCATGGATGGATCTGATGGATTGGGCGCACGGTACCTAGATCGGAGCCCACGCGCTGCAGGCTGCAACACGTCCATCACAAGGGGGTGACAGTCGGTATGGCGTCAGTACGGTGAATGGGACATCGACCGCTCACCATGACCCCGCTGGTTCGTAGGGCGATTCACAGTGATCGATTCCCGAAGCCCGTGGCCTCCTACAGCCAGGGATTCCAGGTGGGCAACATGTTGTTCATCACCGGTCAGTTGCCGGTGGATCCGCTCACCAGCACAAAGGTGGGCGACGGCGACATCACCCTGGAAGCCCGGCAGGTGATGCGCAACATGATGGCGGTGCTGGAGGAAGCAGGTTTCTCGGCCGGAGATGTGGTGAGTGCCGTCGTCTACCTCACCGACATCGACACCCTCGACACCGTGGATGCCGTCTGGCAGGAGTTCTTCACTGACCCCCAGGCCTACCCGTCGCGGGCCGTCGTGGAAGTGTCCGCCCTGGTGCTGGGCATCCAGCTGGAAATTTCCGCCATCGCCATCAAAGACTAATCGCCACCTCTTATGCCGGATCCCAACAAGCCAGCCTGCCTGCCCTACTGGCACCTCTGGACCGACGACGACGGCGTCAGCCGGCAGACGCTCAGCAGCATGGCTCCGTACACCCTGGGGGTGCTGGGTCCAAATGACTCCCCCCAGTGGAGCCTGGACCTGATCAAGGAGGGCAATGCCTTTCTCACCATGCTGCCGGTGGGTTGGACAGCGGACTGGCACGAAAACCACATCCCTAAATGGATCTACGTGCTGCGCGGCAGCTGGTCGGTGGAGAGCATGGATGGCCAGAAACAGATCTTCGGCCCTGGTGAGTTTTCGTTTGGCGGCGACCAGCAGTGCATCACCACCACCTCGGGAGCCAAGGGTCATCTCTCGGCCCAGGTGGGCGATGAACCCTGCTTGCAGCTGATCATCCAGCGCAACGACAACCTGTGGAGCGGGGTGCGGCCGGGGTTCTTCTCCTGAACACAACCAACCCTTCAGCGATGGCGAGCACCCACCCCTCCCCCTGCACCGAGAGCTACGACCCACGCTTTGACCAGCTGGTGCTGTTCAACGCCGAGTTAGAGCTGCTAGCCGAAGGCTTCCGCTGGCTTGAGGGGCCGGTGTGGTTTGGCGATCACCAATGCCTTCTCTTTAACGACATTCCCAACAACCGCACCCTGCGCTGGCACAGGCAGGACGGGGTGAGTGTTTTCAGGGAACCATCCGGCTTTGCCAATGGCCAAACCCGCGATCGTCAAGGCCGGCTGATCACCTGCCACCACAGCCAGCGTGAACTCACCCGTATTGAATACAACGGGGAAGTCACCACGCTCGTTAACACTGTCAATGGGAAAAAGCTCAACACGCCCAATGATGTGGTGGTCAAAAGTGATGGATCCATCTGGTTCAGTGATCCGGTCTATGGACTACTCAATGACTACGAAGGCGGAAGGCAGACATCAGAACAGCATCCCGCTCTCTATCGCCTCGATCCCAGTACTGGTGAGGTCACGGCCGTAGCCCGTGACTTTGAAGGCCCGAATGGCCTGGCCTTCTCTCCGGATGAAACCAAGCTCTATGTGGCCGAATCAGGCGGAGCAGGAGAGAGCAATCCAAACCAATTCATTAGGGAATTCGAAGTCTCTGCAGACGGCAAAAGCCTGGTCAGTACAAAAATTTTTCACAAGATCAGCCCTGGCTGGGCAGACGGATTCAGGGTTGATGAACAGGGCAACATCTGGTGTGGTGCCGCCGATGGTGTGCACTGCATCGCGCCCGACGGCACCCTGATTGGCAAAGTCTTGGTGCCAAAACGAGTCTCGAACCTCTGCTTCGGCGACCGATTCCATAGCCGCCTGTTTCTCTGTGCCTCCACGGCGCTGTATGCCCTGTTCACCAACACCCGCGGCGCCCAGGCGCCCTGATTGCTTTTCCCACCATGGCCCGCGACCAACTCGAAGCCTTCCTGAAAACTGTCAAAGGCGACCCGGCCCTGCTGGAGCGCTTCAGCTCTTGCCCCAACCTCAACGCCATCGCTGAGCTGGGGGCGACCATGGGCTACAGCTTCAGCGGCGTGGAGCTGGTCCAGCACCAGGCCGAAGCCACCCTGAAACTCTCGGAAGCCGACCTGGAGGCCGCCGCCGCTGGCGTTGAACTCCAAGGACACCTGTGGCTGGCGAAAATCATCTGGAGCTGATGCGCCACCAACCCCACCTCGAGCTCGCCGACTGCCGTTCGATTGCGGCGGCCAGCCACCTAGCGGCCGACCAGCACCAGGCGCGCGTGTCGATCGCCGTCGTCGACGCTGGCGGCCACCTGCTGTTGCTCGAGCGCCGCGATGGATCCAGCCCAGCCAGTGCCGAGGCCGCCATAGCCAAGGCCCGCATGGCGGCCCTCAACGGCAAGCCCACCGCTGCACTGGAGGCCAGCATCAACGGAGAGCGGCCAGCGCTGCTGCAACTGGCAGGGCTATTCGGACAACCAGCGGCCGCCATGGCCGGTGGCCTGCCGCTGCTGCAGGAGGACAGCTGCCTGGGGGCCATCGGCGTGTCCGGCATGACGCCCGAGATCGACAGCAGCATCGCCGCCGCTGGTATCAATGGCCTGAGCTCCTAACGATCGACAGCTCCAACGCCCCATGGCTCACCAAGCTCCCCAAATCAGCAGCATCGGCTTCACCACAGCCAATGCAGAAGCCACTGCCATTTTCTTCGAGCAAACCCTGGGCTTCAGGCGGGGCGAAAGCCTGCTGGTGGAAGCCGGCCCCTACGCCCAATTGGTGGGCCTGCCCGGCTCCCGGCTGAAGCTGGTGCGGCTGCACCTGGGCGACGAAACCCTGGAGCTCACCGAGGTGCTGAGCCTGGGCGAGGGCCTGCGGCCTGGGCGTCCGATCCCGGCCGATTCCCGCAGCTGCGACCTCTGGTTTCAACACATCTGCATCGTGGTGAACGATCTGGACGCCGCCAGCGCTCCGGCGCGCCAAGCGATTGCTAACGGCTCCCTTGTGGGGGTGTCCACCGCCCCCCAGACGCTGCCGGCATGGAACAGCGCCGCCGCCGGCATCCAGGCCTTTAAGTTCCGCGATCCGGAGGGCCACAACCTGGAGCTGCTGCAGTTTCCCCCCGATAAGGGAGAGGCACGCTGGCATGCAGCGGCGTCAGCCAGCGCCCCCTTCCTTGGGATCGACCACAGCGCCATCTCTGTGGCCGATACCCCGCGCAGCTGCCGCTTTTACGACGGGCTGCTGGGCCTGAAGCTGGGGGGCGATGGGGTTAACAGCGGCCCCACCCAGGATGGGCTTGATGGCCTGACGGACACCCGGGTGCGCATCACCGGCCACCGCTGCCCTACAGGCGCCGGCGTGGAATGCCTCAACTACCAGCCCCCCAACAGCGGCCGGCCCAGGGCCCTCGATCAGGGCGCCCAAGACCTGGCCCACTGGCAGATCCGGCTGCAGGTTGCCGATCTGGATCGCATCGCCGCAACGGCGCAGGCCTGCGGCGGCCAGGTGCTCCATGGCGGCGTGATCGAGCTGGGCGACCAGGCCTCCCTGGTGGGCAGCGAGCGGGCCCTGCAACTGGCAGACCCTGATGGCCACCAACTGCAACTGGTGCAGGATTAAACAGATCCGGGTACCTTGAGCGCATCTGATACAGCACAGACCAGATGGACATCACCGTGGTGGAGCTGCTGGTGCCAGCGGCCCCCTCCACCCTGGCCCAGGCATCCCTGCTGGTGATGCGGGTGTTCCTGGGGATCTGTTTCATCCGCCACGGCTGGCCCAAGCTGCGCAACCTCAAGACCTGGGCCACGGCGATGCAAACGCCGCAGTGGCTCTGCTTTCTCTCCGCCTTCTCAATGTGGGGTGCCGGTATCGCCCTGATCCCGGGACTGCTCACCCCCCTGGCGGCCCTGGCGATCCTGGTGTCGATGGCCTACGCAGTGGTTGTGGAGCTGAAGGCGGGCTTTCCCTTCATCGGCCCCGATCCCTACCAGATTCCGCCCGGTGATTACGCCGGCCCCATGGGCGTGGGGGACCCCCCCAGCTGGGAGAAGGCGGCCATGTATGTGGTGATGTGTGCGGTGCTGGCCAGCTGCGGCGGCGGGCTGTTCTCCTTCGACAACCTCCTGATCGCTGACTTCCTCAAGGTGAGGTTTGGCTAGTTCGGATGCCCCGCTTCCTGCTGGTCTGGGTCTACGGGCCCTGGGGCGCCTCCGCCGCCGTCAACCTGACGGCCCTGCGCCTGATGGTGTCTGATGACTTCAGCCTGCGAAGCCATGGCTGGAGTCTGATCGGCAGTGGGGCCATCTGCTTTTCCATCGGCTGCGTCTGCAAGGTTTCCTGGGAGCTGGCCAAGATCAACCGCAACCTGGCCCGCGATCGCCAGATGCTCGAACACATCGCCTTGCACTAGGGCCGCCATGACACCCAGACGCCTGACCCCGAGACGGCTGCTCGTGGTGATCACCCTGCCCTGGATCGCCGCGGCAGCCGTCATGCTGCTCCTCACCAAACTGCGCGATGGGGACGTGCGCTGGCACTGGGGCTTGTTTGGCAACGCGGCCATCTGCTTTTCCATCGGCTGCCTGGCCCGCACCAGCGTGATGCTGCATGAGCTGGCCCAGGAGGAACAGCGCCGCAGCCGGGCTGCCCTTCCAGGAGCCACCCCCCCGCCATGAGCGTGCATCGACATGGGGCTGGGGCCCGGAAGGCTCGACGCTGCAACGCTCGACGCAATTTAGTAATCGCCGTGGTAGCGGGATGGGTCACTGGCCTGGCTGGCGGATCGGCCAGCTGGGCCCAGCCCCCCCTGCCCAAGCCTTCGGCCACCTTGCTGCGCAGCCTGCAGCGCTTTGAACGCGATCTACAGGCCCTCGACCTGGCGGTTCCGGGCGATCCCCAGGCGATGGACCCGAGGGCTGCGGCACCGGATGGGGAGATCCTGGAGCTGCTGCAGGCCCCGGCGGCTGGAGCCATCCCCGCCACCACCGCGACCGTCAGCGTGACGCGCCGAGTGAGCCTGAACCTGCCCACCGCCCTGGAGGTGGCCGTGCGCAACGACCCTGATCTGGCTGCCCAGGTAGCAGCGGTTGACGAGCGAAAAGGATGGCTCACCTCGGTGCGCGGTCGCTTCTGGCCGGAGCTGGCCCTGCTTGTGAGTGGCAGCACTAGCCAGAGCCAGACCACCAATCGGGTGGGGGAAGACAACGTGGGCATCTACCCAGCCGGATCACCCTTTTTGGTGGAACCGAACGGCTGGAACCGAATCCAGGAAAACCTGCAGATCGGAGTGGCCGGCCTTGGCCTCAACTGGGAACTGGTGAGCTTCGAGCGCAATTCGGCCTTGGCTGAAGCCAAGAATGAACTGAGCGCTTCACGGCAGCGCTATGCCAACCGGCTACGCCAACTTCAGCTCGACGTCAGCCTGGCCTACTACGGCCTCCAACTCTCCGAACAGCTGCGGCGCGTGCGCCAGGCGGTGTTGAGCAACGACAGCCTGGTGAAAGAGGAGGTGCAAGCCCTCAAGCAGTCGGGTCTGGTGCCGCGGCTGGATCTAATGCGGGCAGAAGCCGAGCTGCAACAGAGCCGCTACCGGCTGGAGCAGGCGGAGGCCCTGCGCGCGAGCCGCGAACGCCAGCTCAGCAACCTGATCAACGTGCCCTTCGACATCACCGTGACAGCTCCAGAGGCCATCGCCCTCCAGCCGCCCTGGCCCCTCGACCTGCAGCAGACCCTGATTCAGGGCTTCAATGACAACCCCCAGCTGCTGGCCCTGCAGGCCGCCCGGGATGCCCTGCTGCGCCAGGCCGACCGCCGAGCCGCCGAGCTGCTGCCCAGCCTGCGGCTGTTTGCCCAGGCCGGCGTGGCGGAGGTGCTCTCGAACAAACCGGTGATCGATCTGCAGGGCTGCTGCGCAGCCACCAACATCCCCGAGCTCTACAGCCAGAGCGCCGACTGGGCCGCCGGACTGCAGCTGCGCTGGCGCCTGTTCGACGGGGGGGTTACCAGTGGGGCGGCGGCAGCCAGCCGTGCCGCGGCGGTGCGCACCGAACAGACGCTGGCCCGGGAACGCAACTCCATCCGTCAACGACTGGAGGCGGCGTTTTTCGATCACCGCGCCGCCCTGGGACAGATCGTGGCCTCCCGGGCCTCCTATGCCGCCTCGCGGGAGGCGTTTAGGGATGTGCGAGCGCGCTATCAACTCGGGCTCGCTGACTACACCGATGTGAGCACCACCATTCGCCTGCTCACCCAGGCTATGGAGGGAGTGGCCGAGTCGATCACCCTCGCCAATGTGAGCTACTCCCAGCTGCTGCGCGAACTCCTGCCTGTACCAAACGAACCCGGCCTGCCCGTCAGTCTTCCCCTGGTGCTCGAGCCTGCTGGCGGCGCCAGCACCAGGCCCAGCCGCGCCACGCCAACAGCACAACCAACACCGCAAACCAGAACCACACCTCCGGCGCGTTGGCGTGCAACAGCACCACCAGAAGGCTGATCTCAACGATCAATAGCGGCAGCTCCCGGAGCAGGGGTGCCCTCATGGCCTCTCCTCTCTCCTCATGGCAAGCCTCCCGCCTGCCGCAGGGACGGACGGTCCTGACGCTGCTGGCCCAGGTTGCGGTAGCTGCCTGTGACGTCGCGCAGCACGGGCAACACGTAACTCAAGGGGGTGCGCCACTCCACGTAGCCATGGGCCTTGAGGGTGAGCCCCTCCCGGATCGGGAAAACACTGCTTCCCCGGGAGAGGGTCCAGCGGTAGCCATCAAAACCCCGGGCGCCGGGGTCCAGGCCGATGTTCACCCGCATCACCGGACCGTTCTTCACCAACGCCTCCGCCAACTGGGGATTGCCCATGGTGGTGTCCACATCTTCCCGGGTGGCAGGCAGCACACTCACCTGTTGCACCCGACCCTGCAGTCCCCCGAAACGACCACGCTCATTCCAATCGGGCACCACTTCCATCGGCAGCCGGGGAGGCAGACGCCTGGCGTCGGCCGGTGAGAAATAGGCCACTGCCAGCAGGGGATCACCGGGCTTGCCGCCGAGGGTGCCGAGCCGCTGGCCGGGTTTGACTGTCTGACCGCGCACCACCTGCAGGTCGAGCACCTGGCCATCACGATCCGCGATCAGGGTGCCTTCGTAGGCCAGTCGCGCCTTGGTCACCTTGATGGCTCGACGGCTGTCGTCGATGCGATAGCGACGGCGCTGCTGCTCAGTTTCGATCTCCAGCTTCACCTTCTCAAAGACATCTTCGGCTTCCTTTTCGCCGATGCGCAGATTTTCAATGGCCACATCCAACTGGGTCGCCCGATCCTGGGTGGACACCACCTGCTCCGCCAGCGGGGCCACCACCTCCTCACGGGCCAGCAGGCGGAAATCGGCCACTTTTTGGTTGTAGGTCTGGCGCAAGCCAGCCAGCCGCTGGCGCTCCCGGGTCAGCTTGGTGAGGGCGGTATCTCGCACCGTGCGGGCAGCCTGGAGACGCACCCCATCGCGGCGGTCGAGATCGGTATTGATGGCGATCAACTCCGCCAGATCCCGCTCCTGTCGCCGCAACTCCTGCTCCAATGCCGGCAGATAGAGCCGGAGCAGGGGCTGCCCGCGACGAACCGCCTGGCCCACCGCCACGGGAATCTCCAGGATCTGCCCGCCGGCACGGGCGTCAATCACCTTGGCTCCTCCCGGCACGATCATCACGCCACGGCCAACCACCTCCGTGGGCACCGGCCAGAAGCAGACCCAACCGACTGTGAGCGTCACCAGACCAGCGAGGGCCAACAACACCTGGCCTTCCGGATCGGCGGCCTGGCGACGAACCCAGCTCCAGGCATCAGCAGCCAACGTTCACCGCCCCAGACGCTCCCGCAGATGGTCGCCCACCCGCAGGGCATTGGCGATGGCCGTGAGTGAGGGGTTCACCGCGCCGATGGTCGGCATGAAACTGGTATCGACCACGTAGAGGTTGTCGAGTTCATGGGCCTTGCAGTTGAGGTCCAGCACCGAGGTGGCCGGATCGTCGCCGAAGCGGCAGGTGCCGGCCTGGTGCGCTACCGCCCCAACACCCATGGCGTTCTTGACATAAATCTGGCGCTCCACCAAATGCTTCTTGAGATAGAGCTGGTCCAGCATCCCGGTAAGCCGGCCGTAGAGCCGCTGGGCGGCGGTTGGGTTGTTGGGCGTGTAGTCCAGATGAATCTGGCCCTCGCCATCGATGGTCACCCGGTTGTTGGGGTCGGGCAGATCTTCCGATGAGATCCAGAAATCGACAGCGTGCTCAGCGATTTTGTCCATCGACCAACCCGGCATCAGGAAGGTTTCGAGCGGCGCATAGCCCTTCATGATCGTGCCGTTGGTCTTACCCGTCATCTGGATATTGCCCATCGGGTAGTCAAAGTCGGCATCCCCCAGATACCAATCGTTGATCGAAAGCGTCTTCTGGAACACGGTGGTATTGGGCTCGTGGGCCAGGGCCACCATCGCCTTGCTGTTGTGGGACATGTAATTGCGTCCCACCTGGTCGGAGCTGTTGGCCAGACCGCGGGGGTGCTTGTCGTTGGCTGACATCAAGAGCAGCCGGGCCGTATTGGCGGCACCACAACTCACCACCACCACATCACCCCGCACGGTCATCGGTTGACCATCCCGCTCCAGCTGCACGGCCTGAACGCTGCGGCCCGAGGCATCGGTCTCCAGGCGACGCACATGGGCCCGGGTGAGCAGCGAGACATTCGGAGCAGCCAGGGCCGGCCGCATGCCGAGCACGTCCGCATCGGATTTGGCATGCACCAGACAGGGGAAGCCATCGCAGCAATTGCACCTGCGGCAACGGCTGAAGGCCATGTTGGCCTCATCCAGCATCACCCCGGTAGGGGCGTGGAAGGGATGCAATCCGGCCAAGCGCAGATCATCCACCAGCTTCTGGATGCGGGGCTCATGGGCCACCGGCGGGTGGGGATAGGGGCCGCTGCAGGGGGGCTCGGTGGGATCTTCGCCCCGCTGACCATGCACGTGGTACATCTCTTCCGCCCGCTGGTAATAGGGCTCGAAGTCGCTGTAACGCAGGGGCCAGGCTGGCGAAATGCCGTCGAAGTGATGAAGCTGCTCAAAATCCTGCTGCCGCAGCCGGAAGTGGGCCGCGCCATACATCTTGGTGGCCCCACCCACGAAGTAATGGCTGCCGGGCTGAAACGGCTTGCCGTGCTTGTCGTGCCACACATCCTTGGAGATGTAGCGCCCCTTCTGGAACACCTCGGCCGCATCCCAGTTCTGGGGTTCCTGCGGGAGCCAGTCGCCACGCTCCAGCACCAGAATCTTTAGGCCGCTGGGGGCCAGGTGGCGCGCCAGGGTGCCACCGCCGGCACCGCTGCCGATGATCACCACATCAAAGTGGGCCCCATCGGCCACCTCCAACTGGCCGGCATTCGGCAATGGCGAAATTGCCAGGGAAGGACCAGGAAGCTCGGTGCGATTAGAAGGATGAGCCATGGCAGAATAGAGGAGGCAGTCGAAAAAGAAGCAGGCAGTCCCTTGCGTTAACCAGATGAATAACGACTCAACTGGTTAACCATCTTGGCGACAGTGGCGCTCCATCCAGTCTGGTGGGAAGCACCCACACCCCGGCCATTATCTCCGTGAAAATATTCGTTGAACAGGATCAGATCCCGCCAGTGGGGATCGTTCTGGAACAACTCCACATCACCATTGAAGGCCCGCCGCCCGGATGCATCGCGCCGGAAGATACCGACTAGGCGCTTCTCCAGCTCCAGCGACACCTCCCAGAGATTGAGCCAGTTGCCGGAGCGCGTGGGGAACTCCACCTTGAAACTGTCCCCGTAGTAATGGGCGTATTTCTGCAACGACTCAATCAGCAGGAAGTTGATCGGCATCCACACCGGCCCACGCCAATTGGAATTGCCGCCAAACATCGCCACGGGACTGTCCCCAGGGCTGTAGGTGAGGGTCTGACTATCGGAGCCCTCTGTGAACGAATAGGGATTGTCGCCGTACACCTTGGAGAGGGAGCGGATCCCGTAGGAGGAGAGGAATTCCTCTTCATCAAACATCCGTTCACAGATCCGCCGCAGGCGATCCTCCGGTACGAGGGTGTAGAGGATGCGGTCGTTGTGCCACTGGCCGAGGTTGCGTTCCAACCAGGTGGGCGTGGTGCGCTCATGCACAAACCAGGCCATGCTTTTAAGCACATCGAGCACAGGCAATCGGTCGACGGTTTCACGGTCGAAACTCGCCACAGCCAGCAGAGGTACCAGACCCGAAAGGGAGCGAGTGCGCAGGTAGTCGGTGCTGCCGTCTTGCCGCTTGATCACGTCGTAGTAAAACCCATCCTCGTCATCCCAGTTCAGGAAGCCTCTTTCTGAAGGAGTATTGAGGGTGATGGCCAGTTGCGTGAAGTCGTAAACGAAGCGCTCGCAGGTGTCGGCATATTCAGACTGCTGATGGCTTAGTTCCACTGAAATATTCAGCAGGTTGAGACTGAGCGAGGCCATCCAGGCCGTGCCATCGCATTGCTCGATGCGGCTGCCATCGGCAAGGGGAAAACGGCGATCAAATATGGCGATGTTGTCGAGGCCTAGAAACCCCCCCTCAAACACGTTGTCGCCAGAGCGATCGTTGCGGTTGGCCCACCAGCCGTATTCGAGCAACAGCTTGCGCAGGGCGGCCCGCAGGAAGGGATGATCGGCCTGGCCGGAGTGCTTGCGATCGATCTGGTAAATCCGCATCGCCGCCCAGGCGCCGATCGGCGGATTGGGATCGGAGAGAGCCCACTCATAGGCGGGGGTTTGGGCGCTGGGGGCTGTGTAGTGGGGGCTGCGCAGCAACATCGCCTGCTGCTTGGCCACCTCTGGATCGAAGATGGCGAAGGCCACCGCGTGGAACATCAGATCCCACTGGCAGAAATAGGGGTACTCCCACGCATCCGGCATCGAAATGATGTGGTGGGAGTGAAGTCGACGCCACTGGGCAGTCTCCGACTGCCACCGATTCGCCGGCGGTGGCGGCTGGGTGGGGTCACCTTCGAGCCAGCGCAACACGCTCCAGCCGTAATACTTCTTGCACCACAACAATCCCGCCAAAGCGGAGGTGTGAATCAGGCGATCCTCGGCATTGAGGCCGGGCAGGGTATGTTCATAAAATTGGGCACATTCCAGCTCGCGGGTCCGAAAAAGGGCCTCAAAGGTGTCGCCGAAGGCAGGCTCGTTAGCCCCGGCAGCATCCACCCTGTCGCGTTGACGCAGGCGCAGCTCGACGGTCCACTCCTCCGCTGGCGCCAGGGTGCGCTGCAACAGGCGGGCCGCCTTGGTGCCGCACTGGGCTGGATTGATCGCCGCCGCCTCAGCGCCGATCAAATAGCGGTGAAAGCCATCCTTCTGATACGGGGTGGGATTGGGCTCGCCATAGAGATGCTGATGGTTGGTCTCGTTGTCGGTGAACAACCAGCTGCCCCCATCCCGGCAGAGCAGCTCGTAAACCCCTAGGTGGGGCAGATCACCGGTGACCACAACATCACCATCGAGGGCCATCGGCTGGCGCTGCTCATCGGGATAGCCCCAACCCCAGGTGTTGCGCATCCACAGGGTGGGCAACAGGGTGAGAGGGGCCGGATCGGGCCCGCGGTTGGTAACCCGGATGCGGATCAGCAGATCGGTAGCTGAGGCCTTGGCGTACTCAATGACAACGTCGAAGTAGCGACTAGCATCAAAGATGCCCGTATCCACCAGCTCGTATTCGGGCTCGCTGCGGCTGCGGCGAGCGTTTTCATCCACCAGCTGCTGGTAGGGGAATTCGGCCTGGGGATACTTGTAGAGCCCCCGCATGAAGCTGTGGGTGGGGGTGTTGGCGAGGTGGAAGTAGTAATCCTTGAGATCTTCACCGTGGTTGCCCTCGGGGTTGCCCAGGCCGAATGGCCGCTCCTTGAGGATCGGATCGACGCCATTCCACATCGCCAGGGAGAAGCAGAGCCGGCACTCTTCGTCGCAGATTCCCAATAAACCGTCTTCGCCCCAGCGATACACCCGCGAGCGAGCCTGGTCGTGGGGGAAGGAGCGCCAGGCATCGCCATCGGCGGAGTAGTCCTCCCGCACCGTGCCCCACTGGCGATCGGGCAGATAACTGCCCCACAAGGTCCAGGGCTGAAGGCCCTGGTCGCGCTCCAGGATGCGAGCGGCTTCAGGAATGGTGGTCACCGGGGGCGTTGACGTCATCGGAGGGATGCCTTGAGGCCAGCGGCGATGCGCAGGGCATTGGCGATCACGGTGAGACCGAAGCCCATGGCCGGACAGGCCGGGAAGACACTGGCATCGGCGATGGTGAGGTTGGCCACCTCGTGGCTGCGGCCCTGCAGATCCACCACCGATGTGGCTGGGTTGTCGCCCATGCGACAGGTGCCGCAGCTGTAGCCCATGGCCGATAGGGGCGCCTCGCCGCGGGGATGGGTGGGAGCCTCCTTCACCACATGGCAATCCGGATCGGCCTCCACCGCCTTGAGGGTGTCGATCCAGCGGTACACGAGGCGGTCATGGGCCTCGCGGTTGTTGGCCAGATAGGTGATCTGAATACGATCCCCCCGCAAACTGACGCGGTTGTGGGGGTCGGGCAGCACCGGACTCATGGCCCACCAGGAGATCGAGCGGGAGGCGAGCTGCTCGAGGCCGAAATTAGGCAGCAGCTTGGTCACCAGCGAGAGCACCGGTGGCGATTCAGCAAACAGGGCGTCCTGCAAAACACCGCCACCGTTCTGAATCGAACCCAGTGGGAAGGAGACGTTCTTGTCGCCCCAGAGGTAGTCGTTGATGCCGTAACTGCGCCCATAGCGACCGCTGTTGGCTTCAGTGGCGAGCTGCAGGATGGAGGTGAGCTGCAGCTTCATCAGGTTGCGGCCCACCTGGTCGGAGCCGTTGGCCAGGCCCCGGGGATGGCGATCGGTGGCCGAGCGCAGCAGGATCGCGGCGCTGTTGATGGCGCCGGCGGCCAGCACCACCTGATGGCCCATGAACAACCAACTTTGGCCATCCACCAGGGCCTCAACCCCTCGCACCTCCGTGCCACTGGGATTGACATGCAGTCGCTGCACCTGGGCGCCGGTTTGTACCACCACCGCGGTTGAAGCGCGGGCCGGATCCACTCCGAACAGCTCAGCATCGCCGGAGGGATCGGCCACCGATTCCGACAAGCTTTGGGGTAGGTGGTAGGGATTCACCCCCTGGCGCCCTAGGGCCAGCCGCAACTCCTCAAAGAACGGCTCCACGGGCTTGGGGGCCATGGCGTAGTCGGCGCCCGCTCGCGGTTCGGTGGGATCCACACCCCGCTGACCATGCACCCGATATAGGGCCTCAGCTTGGTCGTACCAGGGTTCGAAATCTCCGTAGCTAAGCCCCCAGGCTGGAGCCTGCCCGCCCTGTAAATGCAAGCCAGCAAACTCCTGCTCCCTCAGCCGCTCGAGCACCCCACCCCAGATCTTGGTGTTGCCACCTAGGGCGTAGATCGTCTGAGGCGAAAAGGGATCCCCGTCGGTGCCAAACCATTGCTCCTTGGGGTGGTATCGATCCTTGCGGAACAAATCCACATCGGCGACGTTCTGATCAGCGAGGGACATCTGTTCCCCCCGCTCCAGCACCAGCACTGCCAATCCTGATGAGGCAAGCGAATTGGCAAGGGTGCCACCGGCAGCTCCACTGCCAATGACAATTACGTCGTAATGGTTGTCGTCGATGATCATGGATGGTTCCTCAGCTGCGCTGCCAGACGTAAAGGAGAACGAAGAGGATGATCCAAATCACATCCACAAAGTGCCAGAACAGGGATGTGGCCTGAACTCCCTGCTCTCCACCTACATAGTTCTGGGGGATGAAAGATTTCACCAGCATCAATCCCATCAAAAACACCCCCGTGGCCACATGCAAGCCATGGAAGCCGGTAAGCAGATAAAAGGTGCCGCCGAATACACCACTGGTGAAGCCAAACTGCAGACCACTCCACTCAACGGCTTGGCCGTAGAGGAAGTAGCCCCCTAGGGCCATGGTGAGCAGCCAGAAAGCCCGAAATCCCATCAGATTCCCCTTGCTCATGCAGCGCTCTGCCAGCCAGATCGTGCCAGAACTAGAAATCAATACCACCGTGTTGAGCAGGGGCGTACGCCACTCGAGGCCTTCCACACCGGGGGGTAGCCAATTGAGCGCAGCGGTTTTCAGCAGGGCAAAACCACTAAAGAATGCCAAAAAGATGACACTCTCAGAACAGAGAAAGATGATGAAGCCAGTGAGGTTGTGCTTCGGGTGCTCAGTGTTCAAATGAGGTGTAGCAGTCATGCGCTGGCCTCCTGAAGGGTGAGCTGATTTTCAATCTCTGCCTGGTGCTCAACAAGTGGCTCTCCAGTGCCGTAACCATAGGGGCGTGAAATCACGGTCGGCACATGCTCACCAAAGTTGTCTTCAGGTGGCGGTGATGGCAGCAGCCACTCAAGACCAATGGCATTCCAGGGGTTATGGGGGGCTTTCGGGCCCCGTACCCAGGCACTCACCATATTGAGGAGAAAGGGAATAATAGACACTCCCAGCAAGAAGGCGCCCAGGCTGGCAAGCACATTCCAGAAGGCGAATTCCGGGTCGTAGCTCGAAACCCGCCGGGGCATGCCCATCAGACCGAGGGGGTGCATGGGCAGAAAATTGAGGTTGGCACCGATGAAGGTGAGTAGGAAATGGACCTTGCCAAGGCCCTCGTAAGGCATGCGGCCAATAAATTTGGGAAACCAGTGATAGATAGCGGCAAAGATTCCCATCACCGCTGCCCCATAGATCACATAGTGGAAATGACCCACCACGAAATAGGTGTTCGATACATGAATATCGACCGGCACCGTGGCAAGCATGATGCCGGTGATGCCAGCGAACACAAAGTTGAACAGGCCACCCAGGCAAAAAAGCATCGGTGTGGTGAGTCGCAGTTTGCCGCGCCAAATGGTGCCCAGCCAGGCAAACACCTTCACCCCCGTGGGCACGGCAATGAGCATGGTGGAAAACATAAAGAAGTTACGCATCCACTGCGCTACCCCACTGGGGAACATGTGGTGCACCCACACAACTAAACCCAGTGCCACGATGATGAAGGAGGCCAGGCAGACGTAGACGTAGCCGAATAGTGGCTTGCGTGAGTAAACCGGGAACAGCTCTGAGAAGATGCCAAACACCGGCAGGATGATCACATACACGGCCGGGTGTGAATAAAACCAGAAAAAGTGCTGATAAAGCACAGGGTCGCCACCTCCCTCTGGCTGATAAAAGCTGGTGCCAAAGCTGAGGTCCATCAGCAACATCACCGCCCCACCGGTAAGGGCCGGAAGCCCGATCAACTGCAGGCTTTGGGCGGCAAGAGCCGTCCAGCAATACACGGGCATCCTGAAGAAACCCATGCCAGGAGCTCGCATCCGCAGAATCGTGGTCACGAAATTGATCGCGCCCATGATCGAGGAAACCCCCGAAAGGGCCACGGCTGTGATCCACAGGCCTTGGCCGTTAATAAAGTGGCCAAGCGGGTTCTGGGTGCTAACCGGTGGATAGGACCACCAGCCGGAATAGGCCGGCCCACCAGGAACGAAAAAGCTGCCGATCAACAGGGCACCAAAAATGGGCACCAGCCAGAAGGCCACCGCATTTAGCCGCGGAAAGGCCATATCTGGAGCGCCGATCATTGTGGGGATCAGCAGGTTGTTGAGGCCATTCAGCACCGGAAAGATGAACAGGAACAGCATGATGGTTCCGTGCATCGTGTAGATGCCGTTGTACACCGTGCGATCCACCAGATCAGCAGGGGGTGTTATCAGCTCTCCCCGGATGATCATGGCCAGCAGGCCACCGATCAGAAAGAAGAAAAAGGCCGTAACGATGTATTGAATGCCAATCACCTTGGCATCGGTGTTGAAGCCGAAGTAGCGGCTCCAGGAGGTGTTTTCGGGAGGACTGGGCGGGAAGGTAGCGGAGGTCATCGGGCTCAGGCGTCGTGCGGCAGGGAGTTGGATCCGGGAACGTTCACCTGGGGGGGCGGAGCCGGTGGCACGGTTGCCCAGCCTGGATTTTTCAGCTGTTTGCGCTCGCCGTACTCGATTACTGCATCACTTAAACCGGGCTGCAGCGGCTGGCTAGCGGCGTTCTCCAGCCAAGCCTGGTAGGCCTCGGAGCTCTCGACCACCACATCGGCCTGGTTGGCGGCAAACCAGGTGCCACTGAACTGGGAATCGCGCAGGCGGTAGCGCCCCTCCCGCGTTGGAGTGAGATTGAAGTTGATCGCCCGGCCAGGAATTACGTCCTGCTTGAGGCGGAAGGCAGGAATGAAAAAGCCATGAATAACGTCGTCTGACACCAAACGGAAGCTGACGGGCTGATCAACCGGCAGGTGCAGCTCGGTGGTGGAAACATTGGCGCTTGGATAGCGAAATTCCCAAGACCACTGGCGAGCAATCACCTCCACCTGCTCGGCTGGCAAGCGATCGGCGGCGTAGCCGCCCTGGTCTTCCACCGGATTAGCCAAATGGATGTGCTCCATCGGCCCAAGAACTCCGAGTTTGGTGTTGACGCGCATGGCGTAAACAGCGATGGCCATCACCAGCAGTAGGGGAATAACCGTCCAGATCACCTCGAGGCGAGTATTTCCCTCAATCGGCTCCGCATCGCTCTCGTCGTATTTCTCAGCGCGGTGCTTAAGCAGCACCCAAGCCATCACCGACACCACCGCCCCAAACACGAAAGTACCGACGCCCGTTTCAAAGCTGAACAGCCCATCAACCAGTGGTGCCGCGGTAGATGCCTGCACCGGCAGCCAGCTGTAGGACTGCTGGGCCATCCACCAGCTCAAGGCCACCAACACCCCAATCCAAGCCAGCAAGCCGGCCAGGCCGACGCTGCTGATTGGTGGGCGGGAGCGGTCAGAGGAATTACTCACGGCAGGGCCTCCTTGAGATCAGCGCCAGAGGCAAGAAGTTGGTCGGCGGTGATGTGAACACCGAATTCAGCTGCAAGCTCGGCGCCGAGGGTGCCGTGCAGCCCGATCACAAGAAATAAGCCCAGGCCCACCAGCAGGTAGAGCCACTGCACCTGACGCCCCATGTCACGACGCCAGACAAAGCGCTGATAGCCCCGCCACACAGTCATGGCGACGATCACCAGCAGGATCACAACCCCACCGACGCCATGCACAAGCATCGTTTCCATGCTCTTTAGCCCGATGCTGCTGGTGACTCCGGGCAGGGGCACCGCCAGCAGCATCTCGTAGAAGCCAGCGGCCACCGTGAAGAAGGTAACGATGGCGCAGGCCAGCAGGTTGTACCAACCCACATCGTGAAAGCCACCACGGGTTACGGGCAGGGCTAGGAAGCGGAACACCCGCTTCTCCACCGGATAGAGGGCGCCGGCAATATCGAAGGCGATGGCAATCACGAACAGACCGATCGTGAAATGCACCAGGTTGGGGTGAATTGGCAGGGCATAGGGCAGCCCATTTGGCCCCAGATCAGCTGCCAACTGCTCAATCGGTGAGCCCGCCGGAATGAAGGCAGCCATCACACCAGCCCTGAGCGCATGGCTTGCACCACCGGCACCGTGTGCAGGCCGTACACCCAGATCAACTGATTACCAAGGGTGACCTGCAATACGATCAGGGCACTTAGCAGCCCACCAGCGCCAAGAAATGCCAGGGGTAACTGCTGGGGGTCTTTACTGCGAATTACATAACGCCAGCCCGACATCAGCGACAAAACTCCCGCCAGCGACCAGCCGATCGTGCTGTGCAGATTGAGGATGTCGCGCGAAGCGCCATAGGGATTGGCCAGCCCCGCCTCAATCTGGCCGAACATGATCGCCACAAAGATGGCGGCCGTGGCAAAAAGGAGATTCCAAAAACTGACCTCAAATAGAGCTGGCCGGCGGGTTACAACTCCGATCAGATCAAATACAAAGGTAATCAGCCCCATGGCGATCACAAAGTGCACAACGATCGGGTGGATGGTGTCCATCCAAGGGAGGTTGTGGTCGTTGAGCGGCGGTAGCAGCTCAAGCATGGCGCCTATACCAAACACGATTGATCACCACGCTGGAGCGAGCCATCTGGAAACGCCGAAAGCTGTGATGCTTTGCTACATAGCCATGAGCATTTCCTGACAGCGGGCCCTTATGGCGCGGCGATTAAAGTGGAAATGTAAATGCTTTTATGCCGGTGACAGTTCCTGCTTCTCCCGCCCTGCGCTGGGTCACCGCAGCCCTGCTGTTTGCTGCGGCCGGGCTGTCGGTGGTGCTGCCATTTGTCTCGGCCACCTTGCTCACCATCGCCGTTGGGGCCGTATCAGTGATTGCCGGGGTGTCCCAAATTCTGCGTCTCACTGGCGAAGCCGATATCAAAGGAAAAATCTTCCGCCTGTTCTCCGGCCTGCTTTATTTGGGCGGTGGCGTCTGGGTGCTGGCATTCCCAGTTGCCAGTGAGGTGAGCTTGACGCTGTTTGTCGGCTTCCTGCTTGCTTTCGAGGGCGTGATGGAGCTAGCCGCCGCGGCCACCGGCCAGGGAGCGGCTCGTGGCTTGGTGCTGATTGACGGCATCGTCACCGCCGTACTCGGCGGCATGCTCATCGCCGAATGGCCCTCCGACAGCATCTGGGCGATCGGCATGTTGTTTGGCATTGGCATGGCGTTTTCCGCCATCAACCTGCTCACGGCCCCACCAAGCCAGCCGGCCAGTTGAGCGGCTGCTCGCCAATGGCCGCCGCATCGAGGCGGCGGGGATCAGCCACCCCCAAGCTGCCTCCATCAGGCAGCACCTCAACGCTGTTTGCCGATCCCATGGCGGCCGTAACGACTACACGGTGGCCTTTTGCTTCCAGCAATCCCACCGTGTCAGGGCTCAGTCCCTGTTCCACGCTGATCTGATCGGGCCATAGCTGGGAGTGAATGCGGGGGCTGGCCACGGCTGAGGCCAGGTTCAGGCCATGCACCATGCGGTTGAGCAGCACCTGCAACACGGTGGTGATGATGCGACTGCCGCCAGGGCTGCCGGTAGCCAGCCAGGGCCGGCCATCGGGGCGAAACACCAAGGTGGGCGTCATCGAGCTAAGTGGTCGCTTGCCCGGGGCGATGGCGTTTGCGCTGCCCTGCACCAGCCCGTAGGCATTGGCTACGCCGGGCTTGGCAGTGAAGTCGTCCATCTCGTTGTTGAGCAGGAAACCGGCGCCGGGAACGCTGATGCCACTGCCGTAGGCGAAGTTGAGAGTGGTGGTGAGGGCCACCATCCCCCCTTGGCGATCGGCCACTGAAATATGGGTTGTGTTAGTACCACCTGCCTGGAGGCCCTGGGCCGCTAGCTCGCTGGCGGGGCGATGGCGCTGAAGCTGGATCTGGGCCCGCAACCGCTCCGCATGGGCCGCACTCAGCAAGCGCTCCAACGGCATCTCCACCTGATCGGGGTCGCCTAGCCAGTGGTTGCGATCGCGATAGGCAAGGTTCATCGCCTCCACCATCCGGTGCAGGCTGGCGGCGCTGTTGAGACCCAGCTCAGCCAGGGGCATGGGCTCGAGCACCTGGAGCAGTTGCAGCAAAGTGACGCCACCACCACTGGGGGGCGGCATGGTGAGCACCGGATGGTTGCGGAATCTTGCCTGCAGGGGGCGCACCAGCTGGGCCCGGTAGCCCTTGAGGTCGGCATGGCTAATCAGGCCGCCCCGTTGGCGCATCAAGGTCACCAATGCGTCAGCGATCGGGCCCTCGTAAAAGCCTGGCTCGCCCTGGGCGGCGATGCGCCGCAGGCTGGCGGCAAGCAGGGGCTGGCGCCACAGCTCTGCCGGCCGCAAGGGGCGCTTGAGAAACAGCTGACTGGAAGTGGGATCTGACTGCAGCAGTGGTGTGGCCTGGCGCAGGGAATCGGCCAGTTCCTTGCCCACCGGAAAACCGCGACTAGCCAGGCGGATCGCCGGTGCAAGCACCGCGGCCCGCGAGAGCCGGCCATAACAGCGCTGGCTCAGCAGTAAGCCAGCGGGGCTGCCAGGCACGGCCACACTCAACAGGCTGCGGGTGGCTCGCTCACGATCCACCTCGCCTTCGGGGCCGAGGAACATCCCAGCGGTGGCTGCCAGGGGCGCCGTCTCGCGAAAGTTGACGGCCACTGCCGTGCCACGGCCAAGGCGCAGCTCCGGGGCGGTTGGGCAGCCCCGGCCCGCAGCCGGTGATGGTCCGGGCAGCCACAGCACCAAAAAACCACCGCCGCCAAGGTTGCCCGCCTGGGGCAGGGTGACCGCCAAGGCAAAGGCCGTGGCCACCGCCGCATCCACCGCATTGCCGCCGCTGGCCAGGATTTCAGCGCCCGCAAGCGATGCCCAGCGCTCCTGGCTTGCCACCATCCCGGCGGCAGACCATTGGGGGTGGAAGCGCTGGCTGCGCTCCTGCAGCACCTCTGCCTGGGCTGGTGCGGCCAGCAGCAACGTCAGCCCAGCTAGCAGCCGTCGCTTCATGGCCTGCTGGGAGCGCCGTAGCCCCCACCGCCTGGTGTCTCAATGCGCAGGGCTTCACCGGGCTGGAGCTCCAGCTCGCAGCAGCCGTCGAGCTGCCGGCTCGAGCCATCAACCCCGATCCAGGTGTTGCGGCCGCAGGCGCCCGGCAGCCCGCCGGCCAACCCCGCGGGAGCCACCCGCCGCGCACCGGAGATCAGGGCAACGGTCATCGGGGCCAAAAAACGCACCTGCCGCACCGCCCCATCACCTCCCCGAAACCGCCCATCCCCGCCCGATCCGGCCCGGATCCCAAAGCACTCCAGCCGCACCGGAAAGCGCGTTTCCAAAATTTCCGGGTCGGTGATGCGGGAGTTAGTCATGTGGCTCTGCACAGCGGCCGCCCCGTCAAAGCCGGCACCACCGGGGCGGATGCCAGCACCGCTGCCCCCACCGATCGTTTCGTAGTACTGGCATTGGCCATTGCCAAAGCTGAGGTTGTTCATCGTGCCCTGGGCGGCGGCTTGCACCCTCAGCGCCGCAAACAGAGCGTTGGCTGCCGCTTGGGAGATTTCCACATTGCCGGCAACCACCGCCGCCGGTGGCTTGGGATGCAGAAGGGAGCCGGGCGGCACAATCAGCTCGATCGGCTCGAAGCAACCGGCATTGAGGGGGATCTGTTCGCCCACCAAGCAGCGAAACACGTAGAGCACCACAGCCTTAGTTACGGCTAAAGGGGCGTTGAGATTGCCGCTGTGCTGGGGCGAGGTGCCGCTGAAGTCAACCTGAACCCGGCGAGCCCCAGCGTCGATGCGAACAGCTACCTGGATGAAGGCGCCGTGGTCGAGCTCCACCCGGGCAGAGCCGCTGCTGAGGTGAGCAAGTGCCTGGCCCACCGCCTCGGCACCGTGGGCTTGCCCATGGGCCATGTAGGCCCGCACCTCGTCGAGGCCGTGGCGCTCAATCAAGCGCCCCAGCTCCTGAACACCCAGCCGATTAGCCGCAGCCTGGGCCTGCAGATCGGCAAGCAACTGGTCGGGGTTGCGTACTGGATGGCTACCTGCAGCTAATCGCTGCCGCCACAGCGACTCATCAAAGTTGCCACTACTCAAAAACGGCACGTTGTCGAGTAGCAGGCCCTCATCGTCGATGCTGCGACTGAAGGCCGGCATCGAGCCCGGGGTGATGCCGCCCACATCGGCGTGGTGGCCGCGGCAGGCCACAAAAAACAACGGGGTCCCAGCCTGGGAGTCGCCCAAGCCAAGGACAAAAACCGGCGTAATGGCGGTGATGTCTGGAAGGTGGGTGCCGCCGTTGTAGGGATTGTTTGACAACACCACATCGCCAGAAGCCAATGGGGGGCGCTCGCCCCGGGCGATGGCGGCAAGCAGGCTGGCCACGCTGTCGCCCATCGAACCGAGGTGCACCGGGATATGGGGGGCATTGGCTACCAGCTGACCCGCCGCATCGAAGAGGGCGCAGGAGAAATCCAGCCGCTCGCGGATGTTCACCGAGCGGGCGCTCTGCTGCAGCCGCCCACCCATCTGCTCGGCGATGGCCGCAAAGCGGTGGTTGTAGAGCTCAAGCAGGGTGGGATCGGGCCCCTGCTCCACATGTTCAACAGCCTGGTCAACCCCGCTGCTGGCCGCCGCCGCGCCTTCCCGCTCCAACAGCAGGGCTCCATCGGCTAGCACCAGGGCTTGCCAGCCGGGCTCCAGCACGGTGGTGGTGGTCGCATCGACAACCAGGGCTGGACCATCGAGCCTTTGCTGGGGCTGCAGTTGGGAGCGCTGCCACAGCGGCACCGGCCGCCAGCCGGCCGCCTCACCCAGCCACAGGGGAGTGGTTGGGGCAAGCGGGGCTGCAGCCACTGCCTGTCCTCGAACTACTGCCTTTCCTCGAACCACTGCCTGTTCTGGAACCACCGCCGGGGGAGCCAGCTCCACCAGCAAGCGCTCCACGATCCAGTCTTCGCCCACCGGGCCATAACCGAAGCGCTGCAGATGGGCGGCGCTAAAAGCTCGCTTCAGGTCTTCAACCCCTTGCTCGTCTGGCAGCCACGTCACCTCCAGGCCCCGCTCGCTGCCGGCGGCCCGCAGCTCCAGCTGCACCCCGATCCGGCCAGTTGCCCCTTCGGCCAAATCCCCCAGCCGGCGCAGGTCGGCGAGCCCCTGCTGCTCCAGCTCGGCGCAGCGCTGACGCAGCAGGGGCAGGCTGTCGGGGCGCAGCGGCAACCGCGGCGAGCACTCCAGCAGCAGCCTCTGCTCGGCCATGCCGAGGCCATAGGCGGAAAGCACCCCCGCCAAGGGGTGGAGCAACACCCGCCTCACAGCCAGCACCTCAGCCAGGCGGCAGGCGTGCTGACCGCCAGCACCGCCGTAGCTCACCAACAGGGCCTCGCGCAGGTCGTGGCCGCGTTGGATCGAGATACGGCGCAGGGCTTCCGCCATCGTTTCAATGGCGATCTGCAGGGCCCCTGCCGCCAGCCGCTCCGGGCTGATCCCAGGTGCCACCAGTGCCATCTCAAGCGCCAGCTCCGCAAACCCTCGCCGCACCGCTTCCCCATCAGCGGGTTGGTCGCCCTTGGGGCCAAACACAGCCGGCAGGGCGGCAAGCGGCAGACGGCCGAGCAACACGTTGGCATCGGTGATGGTGAGTGGTCCGCCGCGGCGGTAAGCCGCCGGACCGGGATCAGCACCTGCGGAAACAGGCCCAACCTGCAGCCGCCTGCCGTCAAAGCGCAGCACCGAGCCGCCGCCAGCAGCCACGGTGTGAATCGGCAACATCGGAGCTTGCAATTCCAGCCCAGCGATCTCGGTGGCAGGGCTGCGCTCCCAGGCCAGATCACCACCAGCGTTTGACACGCAGCGGTCATCGAAATGGAACACATCGGTGGAGGTGCCACCCATGTCGAAACCAACGATCGGCTGCGGCGGCAGCCCAGCGGCAGCAAGGGCCCTCCTGCCCACTGCCACGGCGCCCACCATGCCTCCGGCCGGCCCCGAGAGGATCGTGTCTTTGGCCAGCAGCAGCTCAGGCGCTGCCAGAGCCCCACTGGATCGCATCACCCGCAGCCGGGTTGCTGGCCCCAAGGCCAGCTGCACCTGGCGCAGGTAGCGGCCCAGCACCGGCGCCACCGCCGCCTCCACCAGGGCGGTCTGGCCGCGGGGCACGAGCCTTGGCTGGCCACTGAGCCGATGGGAGAGCACCACGGCCTCGAAGCCCAGGGGTGCGAGCCACTGCTCCAGCTGCAGCTCCTGGCTGGGATTGCGGGTGCTGTGCAGCAGGGCCACCGCGCAACTGCTGTAGCCGTCGGCCTGGGCTTGCAGCAGCTGCAGCTGCAAATCCTCTCCCAATTGCAGCGCCTCAAGCTCGAATCCCTCCGCATCCAGGCGCCCCTCCACCTCCAAAACCCGCACCCGCAGGGGGCTGGGCCGCTGAATGGCCAGGGCAAAGAGGTCGGGGCGGTGCAGATCGCCGATGCTGAGCAGGTCGGCAAAGCCGCGGTTGATCAGCAGCACCACCCCGGCGCCGCGCTGCTCCAGCAAGGCGTTGGTGGCCACGGTGGTGCCGAGCCTCACCTCCCGCACCAATCCCAGCGGCAGGGGGCTGCCGGCCATAACGCCGGGCTCCCGGCTCAGCAGCGCAGCTATGGCACGCACGGCCGGGTCCCCCGGGCACTCCGGCTGCACCGAAAGCACCTTGCGCACCAGCAGCTCGCCAGCTGGGCTGCAGCCCACCACGTCTGTGAAGGTGCCACCCCGATCAACCCAGAACCGCCAACCAGGGGCGGAACAAGCCGGCTTCACCGGCTCAGCGGTAGTTCTCAAACTGCAAAGGAACTTCCACGTCCTGGGCCTTGAGCAGGTTGATCGCCTGCTGCAGGTCGTCCTTGTTTTTGCCAGTGATCCGCAGGCTTTCGCCCTGGATCGAAACGGTCACCTTCTTGAGCTCGTCGCGCACGGTTTTGCTCAGCTGCTTGGCCAGCTCAGAGCTCAACCCTTTGCGCAGTTTCACCACCTGTTTGACCCGGTTGCCCCCCACGGGCTCGGGGCTCTGGAAGTCAAAAATCTTCAGCGAGAGGTTGCGCTTGGTTGCCTTCTGGCGCAGCACGTCCTCCACGGCCTGAAGGGTCATGTCGCTGGCGGTGGTGATGGTGAGGCTCGCCTCCTCCACCTCGATTTCGGTATTGGAATCCTTGAGGTCGTAGCGGGTGCCCACGTCGCGGCGCACCTGATCGATTGTGTTGACGAGCTCCTGGCGATCGAAATCGCTCACCACATCGAAGGAATAGGTGTCGGCCATGGGGCGCAGTTTGGAGGTCGGAGACGTTCACGGATCGTAGGGGCGGCCTGTCAGCCTGACCAAGCACTGATTGCGCCTGCAGTTCATGACCTCCACCCTTGCCCCTTTCGCCTGGTCGTTGCTGCTGGCAGCTGGCGTGGTGGTATTCAGCATTGTGCCCCTGGGCGCCGCCCGCTCCCAGGCCAATTTCCAGATGGCCGACCTGGGCGCCCCGCGGGCGATGTTTGAGCGGCTGCCGGCCTGGGGCAAGCGGGCCGCCTGGGCCCACCAAAACTGCTTTGAAGCCTTCACCCTGCACGCGCCCGCTGCCCTGCTGTGCCTGGTGGCGGGTGTCACCAGCCCGGTAGCCATCGCCGCGGCCTGGATCCATCCCCTGCTGCGCCTGGCCTACATCGGCATGTACGTAGGCAACGTGCCACCGCTGCGAGGCCTCTGCTGGGCAGGCTCTCTCACCTGCAGCGGCTTGCTCTACGTGGAAGGCCTAAAAGCGCTGCTGGGCTCCTAGGCCACAGATTTAATCGAAGAACATCACGCTCACCACCTTGCCCATGTCCTCCGCGACCCGGCAGCTGGCAAGCAAGGTTTCACTGTCGTGGAAGGCGTAACAAATCAGCTGATCGCAACGACTGATGATGTCTTGGTTGCAGAGGCTGCTTGCCATCGGCAGGGGCAGATCATCGTGCTCTGGCTTCTCCACCAGATGCAGCACTCGCTCCAATTGATCGCGAGACTCTCCGGGTTGGCGATCGAGGCTCTGGGGCAAAAGCACGGTGAGCCTGGCCGGATCAATCTCCAGCACGCTGCGAATCACCGCCGCATTAACGCCCTGGGATCCAGAGGTGATCAGATTGTGACCCTCCTGGGCCAGGGAGCGGGCCACTAATTCGACCAGATGGATCGAAACAACGGGCACATGGCGACTGCCCAAAATTGCAATCCGACGCTTGCTGCGGTCCTGGAGCATCGCCAGTTCCTGGGCCAGGGTGTCGATACGATCAATCGACGGAAGATCAAGGGACCGCGACACCAGTAGCCACCTGTCAGTCCTTTGAAACTAGCAGCGTTATTTCATTAACGCGGGCAACTGCAACCGAGCAAACAGGCGCTCGAAATTGCAATGCTCTTCCACCAGCCGGAAGGCAAAGCTTGCCTTCACCACTTCGTGCAGACGCACATGACCAAAGGCCTGCTCAATCACTTCCACCGTAGTGAGGGTGTCGTGCTCCACCTTGAGCAGGGGCACTTCGAGCTCCTCGGCCCGGTTGAGCAGCTGGGGCAGCGGATCTCCAGCGCCCGTGAGAATCAGGCACTGGGTTGAGGCCTCCAGGGCTGCCAGCTGAATATCGGTGCGATCAGCGCCAGTCACCACCGCCATGTTGCGGCGGCGCCGGAAAAACTCCATTGCCGAGTTGACATTCATGGCGCCAATCGAGAGGGTTTCCACCAGGAGATCGAGCCGTTCCGGGCAGCACAGCACCTGGGCACCGAGCCGCAGGGCCAGCTCCTCCACCGTGACACTGCGCAGCAGCGGGCTCTGGGGCATGATGCCAAGCACCGGCAAACCAAGGCGCTCCAGGGCAGGTACCACTTCGGCGCACAGCTGGGCCACAAGCCCCGGCTTAACGGCATTGAGTATCACCCCCGCCAGATGCTCACCCAACTCGGCCTGAGCCGCCAGGAGCGGGTCGATGCTGCAGCTATCGATCCAGGGATGCACCAGCAACACCGATGCCTCCAAGCCCCGGGCCAGCTGGGCCAGGCTGAGGCCGTAAAGCAAGCCCTCATGCAGGCTGCCGGCGGCTTCCAGCAGGGTGAGCCCGTCGCTGGCGGAGGCCAGCTGCTGACGCAGCTGCTCAAAACCCGAGCCGGGATCCAAGTCACCCTGCAGCAGCCGCCGCTCTGCCGTGGCCGGATCGAGCACGTGCAGGGAGGGAATCAGATTGGCTTCCGGAAGCCCCAGGGTGGCGCCGATGAAACGCACATCGGCATCCAGCAGAGGCGCCTGGCTGGCAGGATCCACCGGGCTATCGAGACTGGTGGCTAGGGGCTTGCCAAAACGCACCGGTACCCCTTTACGAGCCAGCTGGCGGGCCATGCCAAGCACCACCGCCGATTTGCCACTGAAGGATTCGCAGGAGCCGATCAGCAAGGTGGGGGCCATCGGTCAACCTCGCTTGGGGGTGTCTTGAAGCGAAATTTAGGCGGCGCTGCCCACTGGTTCGGTAGCAAGGGGCGGCTGACCCAGCAAAAGCCATTGCCAGAAACTCGCCGGCAACTGCTCCCCTTCCCGATCCATCAACCACTGCACCAGCTGGTGGCAGGGCAGCTCGAAGCTGTACTTCACCTCTGGAAAATCAGGAAAAGTCAAATCGCAGTGGAGAATTTCCTGGGGTGCGGTCTCACCACTCCAGCTAAGCCGCAGCATGTGGCTACGCCCCCCCTGCAACAGGCGCTTACCAGCCCAATCGCCCTCCAGCAGGACAGCCAAAGCACTCTCTAAAGCCATCAGCCGACCTAGCCCCCCGCAGTGAGGAGCAAATAGGGGCACTAGGGGGGCAACAGTCTCAGGGATCATGCCAGTGGGCATCAAGGCGGCGTATACGTCATCTATTTCCGGCCATGCTGACGCGTCGGCCGCCGTTTACGCCAGGCAGATGACCAGTTTTGACGGATGCCGGATTGCGGTTACCGGTGCGAGCGGCAGCCTGGGTCGGGCCCTACTCCAGGAGCTAGCCCAGCAGGGCGCCTCACTGGTAGCCCTCACCAGCAGCAGCGAACCTCTGCTCCTGCTGGATCCTGCTGGCACAGCGATTCCCTTAGAGCAGGTCTGCTGGCAATGCGGCCAGGAGCAGGAGCTACGTGGGCTACTGGAGCGGGTAGACATCCTGGTGCTGAACCACGGCATCAACCAGCAACAACTCCGCAGCCGCTCTGCCACGGCGCTTGCCCTGGAGGTGAATGCCCTGAGCAGCTGGCGGCTGCTGGAGCTGTTTGCCGAGGTGGTGCAACAAAGCCACCGCCCAGAGCGGCCCAAGCCGGAGGTGTGGATCAACACCTCGGAGGCGGAGATCCAGCCAGCCCTCAGCCCTCTCTATGAATTGAGCAAACGGCTGCTAGGCAGTTTGGTGAGCCTGCGTGCCCTGGATCTCTCTGGTGCCAGCGGGCCCCTGCGCATCCGCAGGCTGGTGCTGGGGCCATTCCGCTCAAGCCTCAACCCAATCGGGGTAATGGGGCCGGGATTCGTGGCCAATAAGGTAATTGCCCAGGCCCGATTAGGGCTCAGCCTGATCATCGTGACCCCAAACCCCCTCACCTATGTGTTGATGCCCCTAAGCACCCTGGCGCGTTGGGGCTACTTCAAGCTGCTGACGCGGCCAAGCCCCGGCCAGCCCTAGAAATCGCGGTCGGTGAGGATTTCGCAACCGTCACTGGTTACGGCGATGGTGTGCTCCCACTGGGCCGACCAGCTGCCATCAACGGTCACCACGGTCCAGCGATCCTTGAGGGTGCGGCAGGCCTTGCTGCCGGCGTTAAGGATAGGCTCCACCGCCAGGGTCATGCCCGGGCGCAGCTTCATGTTGGGCAGATCTCGGGTGCGGAAGTTGAACACCGAGGGCTCCTCGTGCAGATTGCGGCCCACTCCATGGCCCGTGTAGTCCTCCACCACCGCAAAACCGTGGGCCTCGACGTGGTCTTGGACCGCTCCAGCAATGTCGAGCAAGGTGTTGCCCGCCTTGATCTGGCGCAACCCTTGCATCAGCGATTCCTGGGCCACCCGGCAGAGGGTCTGGGCCTCCTCGCTGGCGCCTTCACCTACACAAAGGCTGACGCAGCTGTCGCCGTGATAGCCGTCGAAGTAGGCACCGGTGTCGATCTTCACCAGGTCGCCGGCCTGAATAACCCGTTTGCTGTTCGGGATGCCGTGGACTACTTCGTTGTTGATTGAGGCGCAAATACTGGCCGGGAAACCGTGATACCCCTTGAAACTGGGAGTAGCACCCATCTCGCGGATGCGCTTCTCGGCATGGCGATCGAGGTCGCCGGTGCTCATGCCGGGAGCCGCCAGCTCCAGAATTTCGCGCAGCACCGTGGCCACAATCCGGCTGGCCTTGCGCATGGTGTCGATCTCGCGGGCCGACTTGATTTCAACGCCGCGCCGTCCCTTCTGGATGCGTGGACCGGTTTCAACTGTGGGGGAGGCAACCGGCGCGCCCTTGGTGCTGGCCAGTAGGTCGGCAAACAGATTCATGCAATGACCCACCGGCAGCTATCCGGCAGCGATGTAGGGCAGAACTGAAAGCTACCAATGGGACTGGACCGCTGTGGCAAAGCCGGAATAGCAAACGGGGCACCACGAGCCGGTACACTTGATCTTTGGCCAGGCGTAGCGGAGCTGAGATGGCAACGGAGTCGACAGAAAATCAAGCGGCTGATCAGGTGGTAGACGCCACCGAGAGCACGGCAGCTCCTGCGGCCACCGAGAGGACTGCAGCTCCTGCGGCCACCGCGGTGCAAGAAAAACCCGCCGCCACGCAGGTCAAAACCGGCAAACTCAGCGCCCAAGAGCTGATCCGAGCCTTTGAGGCTGAGCAACTTAAAGACGAGCTGCCTGACATTTACGTCGGCGACACCGTCAAGGTGGGGGTGCGCATCCGCGAAGGCAATAAGGAGCGCGTGCAGCCCTATGAGGGCGTGGTGATCGCTAAGCGCCATGGCGGCCTCAACGAGACGATCACTGTGCGCCGGATCTTCCAGGGCATTGGCGTGGAGCGGGTCTTCATGCTTCACAGTCCTCAAGTTGCCTCCGTCAATGTGGAGCGCCGAGGTAAGGTGCGTCGGGCGAAGCTCTTCTACTTGCGCGACCGGGTGGGTAAAGCCACGCGCGTCAAGCAACGCTTCGACCGCTGAGGTTGCCAACGCAACGTCAGCCTGCCGTCTTGAGATTCCTCTAGACAGCTGGCCGATTAGCTGCGGTCTCCTATTTTACGGGGCATCGGCCATGCGCCGTTAGTTCAGTTGGTAGAACGCAGGTCTCCAAAACCTGATGTCGGGGGTTCAAGTCCTCCACGGCGCGTTCGATGCCCCAATTTGCAGTTTGCTGGTTTGAGCATGGAGTTGGATTTACAACCCGGGGATGTGGTCAAGGTGCTCGAATCAGCCGCTCTGGGCTGGGTTCGAGCTCGGGTGATCCGGGTGAAATCCGGTGGCAGGGTGGTTGTGCAGAGCGACCAAGGTCGTGAATTCACAGCCCGAGGCAATCAGGTTCGTTTGATTGAGCCAGCAGGGTTTAGGCCTTGAGATTCATGCGGCTTTAATGCCGATCCGCAATGCCGGTCTGCCCTAAACCAATTGGTTGACGAGCGGACCGGTAATCACGGATACTTTCAAAGTCGCCACGGCGACACAGTTAGCTCACAAAGCTGCCTGGGACTGTAGTTCAACCGGTTAGAGCACCGCCCTGTCACGGCGGAAGTTGCGGGTTCGAATCCCGTCAGTCCCGTTCCATTTAAATTAGGAGTTGCCCCTTTGGATGCTGCGCAGTCAGTAGCAGGGCAACCTTCTTCAGATCGCCAGGTTCGGGTTCGCCTCGCCCCGAGCCCAACGGGCACGCTGCACATAGGCACCGCCCGCACAGCAGTTTTTAACTGGCTTTATGCCCGCCGCCTGGGCGGTCAGTTTTTGCTGCGCATTGAAGACACCGATAAAGAGCGCAGCAAGCCCGAATACACCACCAACATCCTCGAAGGGCTGCAGTGGCTGGGGTTGCAATGGGATGGCGAACCCGTGATTCAGAGCGCTCGCATCAGCGAGCACCGGGCCGCCATCGAGCAACTGCTTGCATCCGGCCACGCCTACCGCTGCTACGCCAGCGAGGCGGAACTCACTGCCATGCGGGAGCAGCAGGCGGCCAGCAAGCAGGCCCCCCGCTACGACAACCGCCACCGCGACCTAACGGCCGAGCAGCAACAGGCCTTCATCGCCGAGGGGCGCCAAGCCACCATCCGCTTCCGCATGGACGACGACGCCACGATCACCTGGAGTGACCTGGTGCGGGGCGAAATGCGCTGGGCCGGCGCCGATCTAGGTGGCGACATGGTGATAGCCCGCCGCGCCGCCGCCGACCAAATCGGCGACCCCCTCTACAACCTGGTGGTGGTGGTGGACGATGCCGCCATGGCGATCAGCCATGTGATCCGCGGCGAAGACCACATCGCCAACACCGCCAAACAGCTGCTGCTTTATCAAGCCCTTGGCGCCGAGCCACCGGTGTTTGCCCACACCCCCCTGATCCTCAACCAGGAGGGCAAAAAGCTCTCCAAGCGCGATGGCGTCACCTCGGTGAGCGACTTTCGGCAGATGGGCTACACGGCTGAAGCCCTGGCCAACTACATGACCTTGCTGGGCTGGTCGCCGCCGGAGGGGATGGGCGAGCGCTTCAGCCTGGCTGAGGCCGCGGCAGCGTTTTCCTTCGAGCGGGTCAAGCGCGCCGGCGCTCGCTTCGACTGGGACAAGCTCAACTGGCTCAACGGCCAGGTGCTGCACGAGCTGGGCCCCGAGGCCCTGCGGCAGCAGCTGCTGCCCCTCTGGGCCGCCGCGGGCTGGCCGGCTGATTCCAGCGGCATCAGCGCAGATCCCGGCTGGCAGCTACAGCTATGTGAGCTGCTCGGCCCCTCCCTCACCCTGCTGGCCGACGGTGTCGACCAAGCCCGGCCGTTCTTTGCGACCCCGGCCCTCAACGAAGCTGCCAGCGCCCAGCTCGAACTCGAGGGTGCCCGCCCAGCTCTGGCAGCCCTACTGGAGCAGTTGCCGCCTGGTGCCCTGGAGCCCGATCAGGCCCAGGCGCTGCTTGGTGAGGCCGCAACTGCCGCTGGCGTCAAGAAGGGCGTGATCATGAAGAGCCTGCGGGCAGCGCTACTCGGCAGCCTCCAGGGCCCAGACCTACTGGCCACCTGGCTGCTGCTGCACCGATGCGGCGACGACCGCCCCCGCATCGCCCGCTGCCTCTGAGAGGCCAAGCCAGCGGGCCAGGGGGCCGGCGCTTAGGCCCTGCAGCCCCACGGTGAGCAGGATCGTCAGAAACACCAACCCCTGAAGACGGCCGGCCCCCACCACTCCCGCCTGCTCAAGCCGAATCGCAAACAGACTGGCCACCGCCGCGGTAACGATGCCGCGGGGCGCCAGCCAGCTCATCAGGGCCCGCTGGGGCAGGCTGAAATCGAGGCCCCAGGTGGCCAGGCCGATGGCCACGGGGCGCACCAGCAGCATCAAACTCAGCACACAGGCCACCCCTCCCCAGCCCAAGGGGCTGAGTTCGGCCCAGCTCACATCTGCGGCCAGCAGGGGAAAAAGCATCGTGATCGCCAGCTGGGCCAACTGACGAATCAACTCATCGAGCTCAGCGGCATCGATATCGGGCCGGCGACCCACCACCACACCAGCAGCCACGGCTGCTGGCAGCCCCGATTCGGGCAGCAGCAACTCACAGCCACTAAACATCAGAAACAAAGTGCCCAAGGTGAGCTGGAGCCGCAGGGCCCCGGCCTGCTGGGCGGGGATGCGGCGCAGAGCTTCGGCCAGCAGCCAGCCGCAGAGCGCGCCGATCGCCACACCGCCGCCAAGCCGTTGCAGCAGCCCCAGGGCCAGCTCCCGCCAGCCATGGAGGTCGCCAAGGGCCAGTTCCAAAAGCAGTAGCGCCAGCACGGCACCAATCGGCTCCAGGATCAGGCCCTCCCCCTCCAACACTTCGCCCAGGGGCGGAGCCAGGCGGATCTGCCGCACCAGCGGGTTTACCACGGTGGGGCCAGTGGCCAGCACGATGGCGCTGAACACCGCCGCCAGGGACCAGTTCAGCCCCGCCAACCAGTGGGCGGCCAGCAGGCCAGCGGCGAGGCCGAGCACCAGGCGCACCAGCACGATGCGCAGCACCGCCTGCTTGGTGGCATCACCGGGCAAGCGCAGGTTGATGCCACCGTCAAACAGCACCAGGCTCACCAGCAGGCCCACCACCGTGCCCAGACCCGCACCCAGGTCGAGGGGTTCTACAAGGCCAAAGCCGGAGCGGCCGATCACCAGACCGGCGCTGAGCAGCAGCACCACCCCAGGCAAGCCGGTGAGCCAGGCCAGGGCCTGAGCTGTGGCCCCGGCAAAAACCGTGACCCCCCAGAGCAGACCCAGCCGCTCAGGCGTCATTCATCGAGGGCGTTGAACTTGGGCTCCACATGGATGCCAATCACGCCGTTGGGGCGCACGACCAGATACTCGCCCTCCAGGTCGCCGATCGGCACATTCACGAAGGCCTCTGGGGCGGAGGCGGTAAGCACCCCGCCATACCACTGCTGAAACGCCTCCAGGGTGGGGAAATGGACGGTTTCGGTCTGGCCGCCGCTCATATGCAGATGCACGGCGTAGCGGCGGGGGATGCGGGACATGGGTGCGCGCCAGGCAGCGAAACGGAGGTTCCCACAGGATGCCCCAGGGTCTGTTGGTTGTGTCAGGTGAGTGGTTGCAGCGCAACATCGCTGGCCACATAGAGGGGATGGCGGGGCTGGCCGGCGGCGGTGAGCCCCAGGGCCCAGAGACCACGCCCCTGCACCAAGGCCAGCACCCCCTGATCGCGCCGCCGCCAGGTGCCCTGGTTGCCCCAGCCCAGCCAGAGGGTGGCTTCAGGCTGGGCTGCCAGGCGCCGCTGGATCCAGGAATCAGCCTCTGGCCCCACCGGATCAGCTACGCGGCGCAGCACCGCCGGCGATGGGCTGATGCGCGCAAACAGGTTGAGCACCTCGAGGCTGCCGTAGCCCCAGCGCTGGGCAAACCCCACCAACCGCCGCAGGGTGGGATCGTCGCGCTGGCCATCGGCCCGCGACGGATTGAGGCCGATGAAGAGCAGCCGTGGCGCCGCCGGCTGCCACAGCCGCTCCAGCCACCAGCGGTACTGGCCGCAGGGGCTGAAGGCGGCTGCCAGCGTGGTCGCCAAGACCGGATCCGTCAAAGCTCCTAATCTGGGTCCATGGCAAGCCTGGCCGCTATTCGCAACTCACGCCGCCAGGAGCGGCTCTCTGCCCTACGACAAGGAGCAGCCGCCACAGCTGCCGGCTGGACAAACGCTGAGATTTGGCTGTTCGGCTCGCTGGCGCGCGGTGACTGGGATGCCTATTCCGACGTCGACCTGCTGGCCATCGCCCCCACCCAGGTGGCCGCAGATGCCTTGGCCGATGCGCTGCTGGACGCCCGCCTAGGTGACGACGTGCTTGCGCTGACCCAGGAGCGCTGGCAGCAACTGAAGCAGGGTGACGATCCCTACTGGCGGGCCATCGGCCGCGACGCCCTGCGCCTGGATCAGCCGTGACTCCCAGGGTTGAGGCCTGGATCCGCCAGGCCCAAAACGATCTGGAGGCAGCGCGCTTCACGGCCGGCCAGGGGTTCCATGCCCAGGCCTGCTACCTGGCGGGTCAGGCCGCCGAAAAGGCGCTCAAGGCCTTGCTGCTGGCAGCCGGAATCACACCGCCATACAGCCACTCCCTCGAAAAACTGGTGGAACTGTTGCAACAGCAGGGCCTGGATCTCCCAGACCTGGCTGAGCTGCATCTCAAGGCGCTCACGCGCATGAACAGCGCCAGCCGCTACCCCCAAGGCGATGAGGCCCCGGCTGATCTCTTTGATGCCAATGACAGCACCGCCGCCCTGGGCACTGCGGAGGCCGTGGTGCGGATCGCCATGACCCAACTGCAAGCCTGAGCTCTGGCAGGCTGACCCGACCCATCACCCCTGGCAGCACCGTGGCCCCTGGCACCAAGCCCCTGCTGCTGCTGATCGACGGCCACTCCCTGGCCTTCCGCAGCTTTTACGCCTTCGCTAAGGGGGGCGAAGGGGGGCTGAGCACCAAGGCGGGGGTGCCCACCAGCGTCACCTACGGCTTCTTAAAGGCCCTGCTCGACAACTGCAAAGGCCTCAAGCCCAATGGTCTGGTGGTGGCCTTCGACACGGCCGAACCCACCTTCCGCCACGAGGCCGATGCGGCCTACAAGGCCCACCGGGATGTGGCGCCGGAGCACTTCTTCGCCGATCTGGCCAACCTGCAGCAGATCCTGGCCGAGAGCCTCGACATACCGCTGGCGATGGCACCGGGCTTCGAGGCCGACGACGTGCTCGGCACCCTGGCCAACCGAGCCGCCAACGCCGGCTGGCGGGTGCGGATCCTCTCGGGCGACCGCGACCTGTTCCAGTTGGTCGACGACGAGCGCGACATCGCCGTGCTTTACATGGGTGGCGGCCCCTACGCCAAAAACAGCGGCCCCAGCGAGATCCGCCGCGAGGGCGTGATCGCCAAGCTCGGCGTCACCCCCGAAGAGGTGGTCGACCTCAAGGCCCTCACCGGCGACAGCTCCGACAACATCCCGGGGGTAAAGGGCGTGGGCCCCAAGACCGCCATCAGCCTCCTCAAAGAGTTTGAACATGTGGACGGCATCTACTCGGCGCTGGAGGCCCTGGAGCAGGCGGGCCCCAAGGCAAAGGACCCCAAGGGCGTGCTTAAGGGTGCCCTGATCGAAAAGCTGCGTGTCGACAAAGGCAACGCCTACCGCTCGCGCATGCTGGCCGAGATCCTGATCGACATCCCCCTGCCGAGCGAGCCCCGGCTGGAGCTGGGGGCCGTGCAGGCCGAAGCCCTGGCCGGCAGCCTGGAGGAGCTGGAGCTTTACAGCCTGGTGAAACAGGTGCCCAACTTCGCCCAGCTGTTCTCGGCCGTGCCGCCGCAGCCCAGCGAGAGATCCAGCCCCGCGGGCGGCAAAGCCGTCACAGACGCCGCCCAAACCGCCACTAGCGGCAGCCCAGAGGCGAAACCCCCTGAAGAAGCCCCAGCCCTGCCGGCCCTCAAGCCCCAGCTGGTCACCAGCCCCGAGGCCCTGGCCGCCCTGGTGCAGCACCTCAACGGCTGCACAGATCCGGGCCGCCCCGTGGCCCTAGACACCGAAACCACCAGCCTCAATCCCTTCCAGGCTGAGTTGGTGGGGGTCGGCCTGGCCTGGGGAGATGGCCCGGGGGAACTGGCCTACATCCCAATCGGCCACCAACTTCCCGAGCAGCTCCCAGCGCAGCAGAGCCAAGCCAGCGGGGACATCCAGGAGCTTCTGAAGATCCCTTCTGGAACCTCAACAGAAAGCGCTCCGGGAGGTTGTACATCTGTACAACCTCCTCAACAGATTCAGCAACTGCCCCTAGCTGCGGTGCTCACCGCCCTGGCCCCCTGGCTGGCCAGCACCTCCCACTCCAAGGCTCTGCAAAACGCCAAGTACGACCGGCTGATCCTGCTGCGCCACGGCCTGCCACTGGAGGGGGTGGTGATGGACACGATGCTGGCCGATTACCTGCGCGATGCCGGCGAGAAGCACGGCCTCGATGCCCTGGCCGAGCGCAACTTCGGCTTCAGCCCCACCAGCTACAGCGAGCTAGTGCCCAAGGGCGCCAATTTCGCCGCCGTGGCGATCGACGCAGCCGCCCTCTACTGCGGCATGGATGTGCACCTCACCTGGCGCCTGGCCCAGCTGCTGCGCCGCGAGCTCACCGCCATGGGCGCTGCCCTACCCGAGCTGCTCGACCAGCTGGAGCTGCCCCTCGAGCCGGTGCTGGCCCTGATGGAGGCCACCGGCATCCGCATCGACACCGCCTACCTGGGTGAGCTCAGCGCCGAGCTCAAAATCACCCTGGATCGCCTTGAGGGCGAGGCCAAGGCCGCCGCCGGGGTGGACTTCAACCTCGCCTCCCCCAAACAACTGGGCGAGCTGTTGTTCGACACCCTTGGGCTGGATCGCAAGAAATCGCGCAAGACCAAAACCGGTTGGAGCACCGATGCCACCGTGCTCGAGAAGCTCGAAACCGATCACCCAGTGGTGCCCCTGGTGCTGGAGCACCGCACCCTCAGCAAGCTCAAGAGCACCTACGTGGATGCCCTGCCGGCCCTGATGGAACCGGAAACCGGGCGGGTGCACACCGATTTCAACCAGGCCGTCACCGCCACCGGTCGCCTGAGCAGCAGCAACCCCAACCTGCAGAACATCCCGATCCGCACCGAGTTTTCGCGGCGAATCCGCAAGGCCTTCTTGCCGGAAGCGGGCTGGAGCCTAATTAGCGCCGACTACTCCCAGATCGAGCTGCGCATCCTGGCCCACCTTTCTGGCGAAGCGGTGCTGGTGGAGGCCTACCGCACCGGCGACGACGTACACGCCCTCACCGCCCGGCTGCTGCTGGAGAAGGACACCGTGACGCCGGATGAACGTCGCCTCGGCAAGACGATCAACTTCGGCGTGATCTACGGCATGGGCGCCCAGCGCTTCGCCCGGGAAACGGGCGTGAGCCAGGCCGACGCCAAAGAGTTTCTGGGTAAGTACAAGCAGCGCTACCCGAAGGTGTTCGCCTTCCTGGAGCTACAGGAGCGGCTTGCCCTGAGCCGGGGCTACGTGGAAACGATCATGGGCCGCCGCCGCCCCTTCCACTTCGACCCCAATGGCCTGGGCCGGCTGCTGGGCAAGGATCCCCTCGAGATCGACCTGGAGGTGGCCCGCCGCGGTGGCATGGAGGCCCAACAGTTGCGGGCTGCTGCCAACGCACCGATCCAGGGATCCAGCGCCGACATCATCAAGCTGGCGATGGTGCAGCTGCACCGGGAGCTAGAGGCGGCCCAGCTACCCGCAAGACTTTTGCTGCAGGTGCACGACGAACTGGTGCTCGAAGCGGCTCCCGAGGCCCTCGAAGCGGTGCTCACCTTGACCCGTGAAACCATGGAGCGGGCCGTGGCCCTGTCGGTGCCCCTGGTGGTGGAGACGGGCGTGGGTCCTAACTGGATGGAAGCCAAGTAACCAGCAGCTCAATGACCCTTCGCCTCACCAACACCCTCACGCGCCGCATCGAGGAATTCCAGCCGCTCGAGCCGGGCCAGGTGAGCATCTACTGCTGCGGGGTGACCGTCTACGACCTCTGCCACCTGGGCCATGCCCGCAGCTACATCGCCTGGGATGTGCTGCGCCGCTACCTGCTGTGGAGCGGCTACCGGGTGACGTTTGTGCAGAACTACACCGACATCGACGACAAGATCCTGGGTCGCGCCGCCCAGGAGGGCAGCTCGATGCAGGCGGTGAGTGAGCGCAACATCGAGGCCTTTGTGACCGACATGGCCCGGCTAAACATCCTGCCGCCCGACCGAATGCCGCGGGCCACCCAAAGCCTGGACGCCATTCGCAGCCTGATCACCGAGCTGGAAGCCAAGGGGGCCGCCTACAGCGCCGATGGTGATGTCTATTTCGCCGTGATGAAGCATGCCGGCTACGGCAAGCTCTCCGGCCGCGACCTGGCTGAGCAGCAGGATAACGCCGCCGGCCGGGTGGCCACTGCAGAGGAGGCCCGCAAGCAACACCCCTTCGACTTCGCCCTCTGGAAGGGCAGTAAACCCGGCGAACCCAGCTGGGAGTCGCCCTGGGGTCCAGGCCGGCCCGGCTGGCATATCGAGTGCTCAGCGATGGTGCGCGAGGAGCTCGGCGACACGATCGACATCCACCTCGGTGGCGCCGACCTGATCTTTCCCCACCACGAAAACGAAATTGCCCAGTCGGAGGCAGTCAGCGGCCACGAGCTGGCCCGCTATTGGCTGCACAACGGCATGGTCAATGTGGGCGGCCAGAAGATGTCCAAATCCCTGGGCAACTTCACCACCATCCGCGCCCTGCTCGATTCCGGCATCACGCCGATGACATTGCGTCTGTTCACCCTCCAGGCCCACTACCGCAAGCCGCTCGACTTCAGCGCCGACGCCCTTGAGGCCGCCGCCACCGGCTGGAAGGGTCTTAACGCGGCCCTGGGTCTCGCCGCCTCCACCTCAAGCGCCGACCCTGGCGCCACCCCAGAGCTCGCCGCCGCCCGTGCGCGCTTCGCCGCCGCCATGGACGACGACCTCAACACCTCCTCCGCCCTGGCGGTGCTGTTTGAGCTGGCCAAGCCCCTGCGAGCCCTCGCCAATCGGCTGGAGCGCGGTGACAGCAGCGCCGCCGCTGAGGCCCGGGCGCCAGAGCTGGTGGAGCAAGGCCAGCTGCTGTTGGAACTGGCCGGAGTGCTTGGCCTCCAGAGCGAAACCGAGGCCAAAACCAGCAGCACCAGCCCCGGCCCCAGCGATGCCGAGATCCAGGCCCAAATCGATCAGCGTCAGGCCGCTAAGGCCGCCAAGGATTTCCCTGCTGCCGACGGCATCCGCGATGGCCTGAGGGCCCAGGGCATCGAGCTGATCGACAGGCCTGGCGGCATCACTGAATGGCTGCGGGGCTGAGTATCTCTCTGCAGGTCAGCCCCTACGAACGCTCCCAAATTCCGTACAGGTTGTACAGAACCTGGGAGACTCCAAGCAACAAATGAGGGCAAGCCCCTACTCAGTCCTCGCTCGGCTCGGGTGCCTGCCGGCCCTGCATCATCCGCTCGATCTTGCGAATCCGCTCCAGGGTGGTAGTCCACACCTCTTTTTGAAAGCCCGGCTCACAGCCATCCACCAGGGCCTGCAGGTCCTCTTGCCGCTCGAAGGCATCCCAGAGCTGGCGCTCGAGCTTGGCCCGGTCGATGAAGTTCCAGCGCTGCAGCCACACAGGCAGTGCCGCCATGGGAAAAGTTCAACTGAGATCAGTTAAGGGGATCCACCCCCACCAGCCCATCGCCAAAGCAACGGCTGCGCAGTTGCAGCGGCTTGCCCGTGGCCGGATGCAGCAGCTGCAGACCGGCGGCATGAAGCTGCAGCCGTGGCGCCGCGGCAGGTTCGCCGTAGAGGGGGTCGCCATAGATTGGATCGCCCAGCACCGGATGGCCAAGGTCCGCCAGGTGCACCCGCAACTGGTGAGAGCGGCCGGTGCGGGGTTGCAGCAAAAGCAAACTCGAGCCCTCGAAGCGCCGCAGCACTCGCCAGCGGGTGAGGGCCGGCTTGCCCCCCTGCCCCAGCGGCACCACCCCATAGCGGGGCGGCCGAGTGGCGATCCGAGCTAGCGGCTGGTTGATTACCCCGCCCCGATCCGCAGGCAGCCCCTGCACCACGGCCAGGTAGGTCTTGCGCACGCGCCGCTCGGCGAAAGCGGCACTTAGGGCCCGATGGGTGGTGGCGTCTCTGGCCAGCAGGATCAGCCCCGAGGTATCGCGATCGAGGCGGTGCACCAGCCTTGCCTCCGGCCAACGCTCCTGGGCCCTACCGATCAGGGAATCGGCCAGCTCGGGCCCAAGCCCCGGCTGACTAAGCAGGCCCGAGGGCTTCAGCAGGGCCAGCAGCCAGGGATCGGCATAGAGCACACAACAGCCGTGATCACTGCGGGGCATCCTGCAGGGTCAATGGGAGACTTGCCACCACTTGAGTTGCCGCCGTGAAAGCCCTCTCCGTGCTCGGCTCCACCGGCTCGATCGGCACCCAAACCCTTGAACTGGCCGAGGAATTCCCGGACCGCTTCCGGGTGGTGGCCCTCACGGCCGGCAACAACCTGGATCTATTGGTGAGTCAGATCCAGCGCCATGCGCCCGAAGTGGTGGCCCTGGCCAATGCCGAGCGCGTCAGCGAGCTGGGCGAGCGGCTGCAGGCCCTGGAACCCGCCGCCAGGCCCGCCCGAATGCCGGAGCTGCTGGGGGGCTCTGAGGGCCTCTGCGCCGCCGCCGCCTGGTCCACGTCCGACCTGGTGGTTACGGGGATCGTGGGCTGCGCTGGCCTGCTGCCCACCCTGGCCGCCATACGCGCCGGCAAGGATCTGGCACTGGCCAATAAGGAAACCCTGATTGCCGCCGGGCCCGTGGTGCTGCCGGAGCTGGAGAAAAGCGGCTCACGCCTACTGCCGGCTGATTCCGAGCACTCGGCGATCTTCCAGTGCCTGCAAGGCACCCCCTACGCCGAGACGGCGCGGCTCTCCACCGGCAGCCCCACCCCGGGCCTGCGCCGCATCCAGCTCACCGCCAGCGGCGGCGCCTTCCGCGACTGGGCTCCGGCAGACCTCCACAAGGCCACCGTGGCCGATGCCACCAGCCACCCCAACTGGAGCATGGGCCGCAAAATCACCGTGGATTCGGCCTCCTTAATGAATAAGGGCCTGGAGGTGATCGAGGCCCACTACCTTTTCGGCCTCGACTACGACCACATCGAGATCGTCATCCACCCCCAATCGATCATTCATTCGATGGTGGAGCTGGCCGATTCCTCGGTGCTGGCCCAGCTCGGCTGGCCCGATATGAAGCTGCCAATTCTCTATTGCCTCAGCTGGCCTGAGCGCCTGAGCACCCCCTGGCGCCGGCTCGATCTCACCGAGGTGGGCCAGCTCAGCTTCCGCGCCCCCGACCCGGCCAAATACCCCTGCATGCAGCTGGCCTACGCGGCCGGCCGCGCCGGCGGCACGATGCCGGCGGTAATGAACGCCGCCAACGAACAGGCCGTGGCCCTCTTCCTCGAGGAAAGGGTTCACTTCCTCGATATCCCGACATTGATCGACGGGGTGTGTGATCGCCACCAAGTCGATCACATGGCCAATCCCTCCCTAGACGACGTACTGGCCGTAGACGCATGGGCCCGTCAGGCCGTGCATGAGGCTGCAGCCCGGCTCCAGGCCAAGGCGCCAGCTGCGCTGCCGGCGTGATCTCGCACCACCTGCTGCTCTGCGCCACTCCCAGCAAGGCCCTCTGCTGCCCCGATCCCGCCATTGGCGCCGCCAGCTGGGAGGCCCTCAAGCGCCTGGTGCGCGAGCTGGGTCTCGAGGATCCGGCCCGGCCCGAGGGGATCGTGCTGCGCACCAAGGCCGACTGCCTGCGTATTTGTGCCGAGGGGCCCATCCTGCTGATCTGGCCCGAAGGCGTCGTCTACGGCGGCGTCAGCCCCGAGCGCATCGAGCCAATCCTGCGGGAGCATGTGATCGGCGGCCAGCCGATTGAGCAGTGGATCATCAAGCGCATGAGCCTCAAAGCTGCCGCTTAAGCCAGCTCGCCACCAGCTGATCACCCCAGCAACTGAGTGGCTCATCACCCACCCCATGGAAGCCGTTATGGCCGCCATGGGCCGTGAGCACCACATCAAGGCCAGGAAGGTGCTGCTGGGCTAAAAGCTGGGCGCCACTGGCCGGCACCCAAGGGTCGTCGAGGGAGTGCAGCAGCAGGCTCGGCGGCAAATCGACCGATGCTGAAAGCAGACGCGGCAGGGGCGAAGCCTCCCGGTAGTAATCGTCAACGGAGGCGTAGCCCCAGCGAGGGGCAGTGATAGCTGCATCGAAGCTGCGAATCGAGCGGGGCCGCTCTGGCCCCTGCAGGGCCTGACTCTCAGCGACGCTCACCCCAAATGGATCGGCCAGGGTCTGGGCGCAGAGCCGGCGCAGCAGCCAGCGCTGATACACCCGGTTGCGGGGCAGCTCAATCTGCTGCGAGCAAAGGGCCAGATCAAGCGGACTGCTGGTGCACACCACACCATCCAGCACCCCCGGACTAGCCAGGCAGGCATTGAGCAGCATCGTGCCGCCCAACGAAATCCCCACACCAAAAAGAGGCAGGCCACCGGCCCGCTGCTGGGCCAACTTCAGTACGGGCAGCAGGTCGCGATCGCAACGGGCTGCATAGGTGCCCGGCGCCAGGGGCCGGCCCGGTCCGGCTCCCCGCAAATTCAGGCGCCACACCGCGAAGCCGGCGGCTTGAAGGCTGAGGCCCATGCGCCGCAACCCCTCCCGTTCGCTCGATCCACCCAAACCGTGCAGTAAAAGCACAAGTGCCCTAGGTGCCCCAGCAACTGGCGAATCAACCAGCGCCAGCAGGGAGGCATCACCGCCCACCGCAATGGAAAGCGGTTCACCGCAATCTAGGGGCAGCTTTGGCGGCCTGAGGGTGTCTCGCAGGGTCTGGAGATCGGGGCCGATCCAGGGCCAGCGTTGCTTAAAGACAGGGGGTGTCGAGGCGGACTCCTTCAGGCGGCCACCTTCTTACCCACCCCCATGCTGCGCAGCTCGGTGAGCAGGCCGTTGAGCACGGCCTTGGCATCACCAAACACCATGGCGGTCTGGGGCAGCTCAAAGAGGGCGTTTTTAATGCCTGCATAGCCAGCTCCAAGACTGCGCTTGACCACAAACACCTGGCGGGCTTGGTCCACCTCAAGCACGGGCATGCCATACAGAGGGCTGGTGGAATCGGTCTTGGCGTCTGGGTTAACAACGTCGTTGGCGCCCAGCACAATCACCACATCGGTGCGAGGGAATTCAGGGTTGACCGTGTCCATCTCCAGCAGTTGCTCGTAGGGCACATCGGCCTCTGCCAGCAGCACATTCATGTGACCAGGCATACGCCCAGCCACCGGGTGGATCGCATAGGTCACCTCCACGCCGTGGTTTTCCAGCAACTTGGAGAGTTCGCGCAGGGCGTGCTGGGCTTGGGCCACTGCCAGGCCATAGCCGGGCACAAACACCACGCGCTCAGCGGCCTCCAGGGCAAGAGCGCACTCCTCAGCGCTGCAGCTGGTGATACGGGTGTAGCCGGCCTCTTCGCCGCCACCGCCCACCGGTGCCGCCCCACCAAGGGCGCCTCCAAACAAGACGCTCACCAGGGAGCGGTTCATGGCGGTGCACATCACCTGGGTGAGGATCAGGCCCGCAGCACCCACCATGGCGCCGGCCACAATTAGGAGTTGGCTGCCAACGACGAAACCTGCTGCAGCTGCGGCTACTCCGGAATAGGAGTTGAGCAGCGAGATCACCACAGGCATGTCGGCACCGCCGATCGGCAGGGTGACGCCGATACCCAGTAGGGAAGAAGCCACCACCAGCACCCAAAGAGGGGCTCCCGCCATATCGCCAGGGAGGGCAATCGCACCTGCCAGGCAGGCCACCGCCAGTGAAATATTCACTGCGTGGCGCATGGTGCTCTGGGTCCAGCTGGGGGTATCAATCCAGCCCTGCAACTTGCCCATCGCCACGATCGAGCCGCTGAAGGTGATCGCACCAACGAACACCGAAATCACGATCGAGATCTGCTCCACCAGGCCGGAGGAGCCCTCCCCCGGGCTAAACAGCGCCACCCCAAGAGCTACCAGCAACGACGCCATACCGCCGCAGCCGTTAAACAGCGCCACGGTTTCGGGCATGGCAGTCATTGGCACCCGCTGGGCCGTAATCAGGCCGAGCACGCCGCCCAGGCCAGTGCCAATCGCTACCCAAAGCCAGGCTTGGGGGGAGAGGGGTTGCTGAATCAGCAGGCCAAGCACGGCCAGGCCCATGGCCAGGGCCGCCAGACCATTGGCAGAGCGCGCGGTACTCACCTTGGAGAGGCCCTTGATACCGAGGGCCAGCAACAGCACGGCACCCAGATCGATCAGGGCGGGCAAAAGATCAAGTCCAGCCATCAGCGGGTCCCTCCGGTGCGGGGTGATTTGCGCGAAAACATGGCCAGCATGCGGTCGGTGACCAGGAAGCCGCCAACGACGTTGAACAGGGCAAAGCCCAGGGAAAGCGAGCCGAGCACCAGCAGGGGCAGCTGGTCATTGGCCTGGGCGATCAGGGTGAGCGAAGCCAGCACGGTGATGCCGCTGATCGCATTGGCACCACTCATAAGAGGGGTGTGCAGGGTGGGAGGCACCTTGCCGATCAGTTCGAGTCCCAAAAGGCTGCCCAGCAAGAGCACCCAGAGGGCTTGGGTCAAGGCACTCATCAGTTAGCTCCGGAAACGAGGTCAGGGAAACGGCAGGCGCCATCGTGAGTGAACAGGCAGCCGGCCACGATCGGGTCCTCCTGGTCGAGCTTGAAGCCGTCTTCGCCCAGTACGTGCTCCACCAGGGCCGCCAGGTTGCGGGCGTAAAGGGCGCTGGCATGGTTGGCAACGGAGCTGGGCAGGCCATCACCACCAATCAGGCGCACGCCGTGGCGCTCCACGGTTTGGCCGCAGACCGTGCCGGCGCAGTTGCCGCCCTGGGCCACGGCCAAATCCACTACTACTGAGCCGGGGCGCATACCCGCCAGCATCTCATCGGAAATCAGCAGGGGTGCTCGCCGACCCGGCACCTGGGCGGTGCAGATCACCATGTCGGCCAGGGCCAGCTGATCGGCCAACTGCTGGCGCTGGGCAGCCAGAAAGGCTTCGCTAGCCGCCTTGGCGTAGCCGCCGGCTTCAGCTGGGCGCTCCTCCTGCTCGGGTGGGGAAAGAAACCTGCCACCTAGAGACTCAACCTGCTCCTTAGCCGCGGGCCGCACATCACTCACATAGACCACCGCGCCAAGACGCCGGGCGGTTGCCAAAGCCTGCAGCCCCGCCACCCCTGCGCCCAGGATCAGGGCCCGAGCCGGCTGAATTGTGCCCGCCGCTGTCATCAACATCGGCACGTAGCGATCTAGGGCTGCAGACGCCAGCAGCACCGCCTTGTAACCGGCGATGTTGGCCTGGGACGACAGCACATCCATGGACTGGGCCCTGCTGATCCGGGGCAGCAGCTCCAAGGCCAAGGCCGACACCCGCCGGGACTGAAGCTGTTCCACAAGGGCGATGGCGCCATAGGGGGAGAGCAGACCAGCCAGCAGGGCGCCGGGGCGCAGCTGATTCAGCACCTCGGCAGAGGGTGGATTGACGCAAAGCACCGCATCGACGCCAGCGCCTAACTCGGGGCCTGGGGCAACAAGACGGGCTCCAGCCGTTTCAAACTCATGGTCGGCATAGCCGGCCGCCAAGCCAGCGCTTTGCTCAACTTGCAGCGTCAGCCCCCGGGCCAGCAGCCGGCGAACGGTTTCGGGAGTTGCGGCAACGCGACACTCTCCCAGGTTGCGTTCCCGCAGGATCAATACTTCAGCCAAGTGGGTCCCCGGAGGCCATAGATCTATTAGGGGGTGTCTCCCCTCGCCTGAGCAACACAACTGCAGCAAATGTGCGCAGTTGCCCATCCAAGCCAGGTGGAGCTCAAAACAGGGGAAGCAACTCCTGTTCAACGCAGCTGGCCTGCGGCAGGGCGCCCTGGTGACGCAGCTGGCGCGCCCGCAGGATCATCGGATCGATGTCGCATTCAAGAGCCCAGCAGCGGTTTAGATGCCAAAGCTGCAAGGCGGGCGCCCAGGCCCAGGCATCCGGATCGGGGCAGGAATTCGCCATAGGGAAAACAACAAGGGAGCCGGGGGTTGAACTGAAACTAGGCACGCTGGGCCATAAGCCCATAGGCCAGATCACCCATTTGCAGGTGGACTTCTGACGCCAGGGCACCTCTGGCCACAATGGCGTGATGGGATTTCCTTCCTTCGACCTGGGCATCCCGCCGCCCACAACAACCGCCGTGCGACCCAGGCAGTGGCAGAGCCGCCTGATCCAGCTGCTGCGGGCCCGACTGCTCAACCACCAGCCTGGCGGCCATGACGTGCTGATCCATGCAGGACCGGGTGCGGGCAAAACCCTGGGGGCCCTGCTCAGCTTCATCACCCTGCAGCGGGAGGGGAGGCTCGATCGCTTTTTGATCTTCTGCCACCGGAGCTCAATCGCCCGTCAGTGGCTGGGAGCTGCGGAGCGCCTCAACCTGCGCCTGCTGGAGTGGGACCCAGAGCAGGGGCTATCAGCCCTCGAAGCAAATTCAAACTGGGATGGCCTGCTGCTCAGCTATCAGTGCACGGCCCGGCACCGCCTTGCCCTCGAGGCAGCCCTACGCCGCATAGCTCTGGGAAGCTGGCTGGCCATTGCCGATGAAGTGCACCACCTGGGCCTGGATCCGGATGAACCAGAGGCTGCGGCCTGGGGTTTCGCCTTCAGCCAGCTCACCGCTCCAGCCCAGCTGCGACTCGGCCTCACCGGCACCCCTTTCCGCGCCGACAACCTGGCCTTTTGCGCCGCCCGACGGGTAAAGGTGCGCGAGGGAGATCAGGTGATCGAACGCATCGCCCCCGATTTGAGCGTGGAACCCCGCCAGCTGATCTTGGACGGCGATGTGCGACCCCTGGAATTTCGCTTCCAGGACGGCTGGGTCGAGCACGGCAGGCCCCAGGCCTCCGCCGACACCGAAACCTCGCCCCTTTCAGCTGAAGCGCGGGAGAGCTGGCGAGCCCGCAACTTGCGCCGCGCCATTCAACTCGGAGATGCCAGCAGCATCGCCCTGCGGCTACTGCTTAAGGCCCGTCAACGGCTGGAGCGAGTGCGGGCCGACCACCCCGAGGCGGGCGGGCTGGTGATCGCCCGCGACATCGCCCACGCCAGGCGCATCACCGGGCTGCTGGAGGAGGAGGGCGACCGGGTACACCTGGTCCATTCCCAGGACCCGGAGGCCAGCGCCCGCCTGGCCGCCTTCCAGGCCGGCGAGGCGGACTGGCTAGTGAGCATTGATATGTGCGCCGAGGGCTTTGACGCCCCAAGACTGCGGGTAGTTGCCTACCTCACCACGGTGGTAACTCGCAGCCGCTTTGTACAAGCCATCACCAGGGCTGTGCGCATGGATGGCCAACGCGCCGCCGTGGAGACCGTGCCGCGGCAACCGTCCTATGTGTTCGCCCCAGCCGACCCATTGCTGATGAGCTACGCCCGCAGCTGGTCCCTCAGCGAGCCCTACCTGATCAAGCCGAAGCAACTGGCTACAGAGCCTGTCTCACTCGCTAGTAACCAGGGAGGTTCCCTACCCCTGCAAGCTGTAGAAGCAAGGATCGGTGCTGTGATCAGCATGGGTCCGGAGCTACCTAGTTTTCTGCAGCGAACGGCCTGAAAACTGCTTTAGCGATACAAGGTTTAAGCGCAAATATGCGACGTTGTGTCAACCAATACCTTCCCAGGGCACGTAGCCCGTCAGCGTGGTGGAGCCCAAGGGAGAGGGGAGCATGGATGCCGCAGTGAATCGCCGCCTAACCGTTGCTGTCAGCTGGGCTTTGGCCCGCCGAGCCACCCTCGACGCCCTCGAACATTTCGAAGAAAGCTTTGCGGTCACGGAGGAATTCCGAGAATGGCTGCTCTGCCTGGAAGAGCACCCGGAACTTCTTGCTGCGAGTGTGTTGATGGTGCCAAACGACCTAGGGCAGGGCATCCGGCCGGCCAGCGACGGCATCCTGGAAATCTGAGCCGATTTGAGATGCAAATCCGCAGCAAATTGCGCTCAAATCTAAAGCAAATCTAAAGGCATTTGCGCCCGAGGTGTCGGGCCCTTCGTGCAAGCTGCCGCGCTGATCTCCTAGGCTCAACTCATAGTCAATCCGCTTAAGCAATGACGGTTTCGGGGCTTTCAGTCGAAAACCTGGTGATCGTGGGTTCAGGGCCCGCTGGCTACACCGCCGCCATTTACGCCGCCAGGGCCAATCTCAGCCCCGTGCTGATCACGGGCTTCCAGGACGGTGGCATCCCTGGCGGTCAGCTGATGACCACCACCCACGTGGAGAACTTCCCCGGCTTTCCCGACGGGATCATGGGGCCGGAGCTGATGGACAAAATGAAGGCCCAGGCAGTCCGCTGGGGGACCCGTCTGATCGAGGCCGATGCCACGGCGATCGACCTGTCCCAGCGGCCCTACCGCATCACTGCCGAAGGCCAAACCATTGAAACTCAGGCCGTGATCCTGGCCACCGGCGCCAGTGCCAACCGGCTAGGCCTGCCAAGCGAGGAGCGCTTCTGGAGCCAGGGGATCAGCGCCTGTGCGATCTGTGACGGCGCCACGCCCCAGTTCCGTCAAGCCGAACTGGCCGTGGTGGGTGGGGGCGATTCCGCCTGTGAGGAGGCTGTTTATCTGACCAAATACGGCAGCCAGGTGCACCTGATCGTGCGCGGCGAAAAGCTGCGGGCCAGTGGCGCCATGGCCGATCGGGTGCTCGCCAACCCCGCCATCACCGTGCATTGGAACCGCCAAGTGGCCGATGCCAGCGGTAGCGACTGGCTAGAAGCGATCACCCTCAGGGATCCCAGCAGCGGCGCCAGCGAGGAGCTGCCGGTTAAGGGCCTCTTCTACGCCATTGGCCACACCCCGAACACCCGCCTGGTGCGGGGCCAACTGGAGGTTGATAGCCACGGTTACCTGGCCACCCAGGCTGGCCGCCCCGAAACCAGTGCCGCCGGGGTCTACGCCGCTGGCGACGTGGCCGATGCGGAATGGCGTCAGGGCATCACCGCCGCTGGCAGTGGTTGCCAAGCTGCCCTGGCCGCTGAGCGCTGGCTCACCCATCACGACCTAGCCGTCACGGTGAGCCATGAACCAATAGAACCGGCCACCGTCGGCGAACCGGTGCGCACTGCCACCAGCGACGCCGACAACTATGACGCTGACGCCCTTTGGCAGAAGGGAGGATTTGCCCTGCGCAAGCTCTATCACGACAGCAGCAAGCCCCTGCTGGTCGTCTACACCTCGCCGACCTGCGGTCCCTGCCACGTGCTTAAGCCCCAGCTCAAGCGCGTGCTCGATGAGCTGGGCGGAGCTGCCCAAGGCGTGGAGATCGACATCGAGGCCGAGCAAGAAATTGCCAGCCAAGCCGGTGTTACCGGTACCCCGACGGTGCAGCTGTTCCACAACAAGGAGCTCAAGCAGTCCTTTAAGGGCGTCAAACAGCGCAGCGAATTCAAAGCCGCAATTGAAGCCCTGCTAGCCGTTGCGGTCTGAAAGGTGCGCCTAACGTCTCCGTCGCACCGATAGGTGCGCTCAACAGCTCCTTGCACCGATAGGTGCGCTCAACGCCGCCTGGGCCCACCTGGGCGGTTGCCGCCGGGACGGGGGCCTGCAGCCGCATTGCGCTCCCGGTAGGTGATGCGGCCGCGGGTGAGGTCGTAGGGGCTGATCTCAACCAGCACCTTGTCGCCGGCCAGCAGCTTGATCCTGAATTTGGTCAGCTTGCCTGCCGCCCGGCAGAGACATTGGTGACCAGCCGGCTGCTCCAGGGTCACCAGGTAAAACCCGTTTCCCTGTTCTTTTTCAATCACACCGGAGGTCTCGATCATGCGGGGGCGCTGTCTGGAGGTTCAATCGTTCCGAATAGCTTAATTGCCGCCCGACAGGCGATAGGGTCTGGCTCACTTGTGCCGTTTTGGCTCCACCATGGTTTTGCCGCCGCTTTCGTTGGATCTAGGGCTGCTGCTGATCTCCATTGGTGTGGTGAACCTCTGGAAAGCCCGTCAAGCCAGCTGAACCCAGGCCGCTGACCACCCTTCTTTTCCATAAGCCCTACGGGGTTTTAAGCCAGTTCACGCCAGAGGCCGGCTGTGACTGGGGTTGTTTGGCGGAGTTCATCCCTATTCCGCAGGTTTATGCCGCCGGCAGGCTCGATGCCGATAGCGAGGGATTGCTGCTGCTGACCAGCAATGGCCGCCTGCAGCAGCGCCTCACCGACCCCCGCTTTGGCCACTGGCGCCGCTACTGGGTGCAGGTTGAAGGAGAGGCAGCTGCCCACCCTGAGGCTTTGGAGCAGCTGCGCAGCGGCCTTTTGATTCAGGGGCAACGCACCCTGCCGGCTCGAGCCCAGGCGATCAGCGATCCATCCCTGCCCGAGCGCACCCCACCGATCCGTCAGCGGGCCGCGATTCCCACCAGCTGGCTGCAACTGGAGCTGCAAGAAGGCCGCAACCGTCAGGTGCGTCGCATGACGGCCGCCGTAAATCTGCCCACCCTGAGGTTGCTGCGGGTCGCCATCGACCTGATGGACGGCGCCGCCCCGCTCCAGCTCAATGGCCTGGCACCGGGGCAATGGCGAGAGGTGGACGAAGCCGAAAGTCAGCGCCTGGAACGGCTGCTTAAGCCGTCGCGGGCCATGGGAAAAATCTCGCCTGGTCGGGTCTCACCTGGTCGGGGTGGCCGCGCCGGGGGAGGGAAATCAGGGCGGGGCGCTGGGGGCGGATAGGGCGGCTTAGCCGAGCACGTCCTTGAGCTCGCGCACGCTCTGCAACTGGCCGTAGTAGTAGTTGGCACGGGCCCGCCGGTCAGCATCACCGAGGCCATCGAAAGCATCGAAGCCCAGGGTTTGCCATAGCTCGTGGCCACAGGCCCGATTGAGCTCTTCGGTGGCCTCCGCCTCAAGGTTGGCCAAGCGGCGCTGCAAGTTTTTGATCTGGGCAACGGACATTCACTCTCCCAAGCAACCAAATAATAGTACAGGCGAACTGCCGGCCGCGGTCGTAGGCGCCAAGGCCTAGAAGGGCAGCTTCTTCTTGGCTTCCTTATCGAGGTCAGTCTCCATCTCACGCAAGCGGCGCAGGATCGTGTCGTAGTACTCCTTGAGGTAGCCCTCCAAGCCGGTGGTTTCAGCCGAATCGAGCCCGAAGGCCGCGTAGCTGGCCTCCATTGGTGCATCTAGAGCTGTGCCCCCACCGGTGACTGCCTCAAAAGTCAGCCGCTCGGCCACATTGAGGCTGGCCTCAAAGAAGCCGGTCACAGACCGCATCAACCCCAGCAAGGCAGGCGGCACTCGGAAAGTGCGGGCCTCCTTACCCGTGAACCGCTCACACAACTGGGTGATTTCGCTAGTGGTCCAGGCCCGGGGACCCACCACCGGAAACGCTTGGCGCACGGTTTCCTCACGCTCCAGAGCCGCTACAGCAAAGCGGGCCATGTCCTGGGTGTTCATGTAAGCGATTGGGGTGGGCGAGCCACTCACCCAAACCGTCTGACTTTCCAGCACGGGAATCGCAAACTGACTGATCACTCCCTGCATGAAGGCAACGCCGCGCAGGATTGTGTAATCAAAATCCGAGGCCATCAGCCAGTCTTCGGCGCAGGCCTTGATGTCCATCAAGGGCACTTCGCGGTGCTTATGCGCATCTAGCAAGGACACAAACACCAGACGCTTCACCGAGGCGGCCTGGCAGGCGGCAAATAAATTCTGGTTGCCTTTCCAGTCGATGTCATAGGCGCTGGCGGAGTCCGTGGCGCGGGCAGTAGCCGCATCTATAACTGCGTCCTGACCTTCCAGGGCATAGGCGAGGCTTTCAGGCTCGAGCAGGTCGCCGCGGGTTAGCTCGCAGCCCCATTCCTGCAGGAAAGCGGCTTTACGGGGGGAGCGCACCATGCAGCGCACCTGATGGCCTGCATCGAGGGCACGGCGGGCAATTTGCCGGCCCAGGGTGCCCGTTCCGCCAACCACCAAAACCTGCATTAGCAACCTTCAAGCGGGCCCGAGCCTAGGTGTCCGACGGGTCGAGCCGGGAGCAGGGCGGATCTAACTGGCCTTTGGGGCTCAGTCGTTGTCGGCCAGCTTCAACAGCAGGGCTCCGCCGGCAAGACCAACGGGGATCAGTATCCAAAACAAAGCTGCGGTACCGAAAATTTCAGCAGCCATGGCGAAGTCTGAGGAAGTCCATCCTATTTAGCAGTGCCAGTGGCCATTCCAACCAACTGAGCGGCGGTCTGCAGGATCTCGCCCCAGGTTGCATCGCTGCGCAGCTGACCCGGCATCACCCCACTGACCTGGGCCGACCAGCCCCCCTCCCGCAGGGCCGCCACCAGGCTGAGCAGCGGTGGCGGCCCTCCCTTAAGGCGGCGCGCGATCTCGGCCATCGGCCAGCAGCGGGCCGGCAGTCCCCTATCCGCAAGCAGGCGGGCAAGCAGGCGAGCCCCCTCCGTACTGAGGTTTGCCCCTTGATCAACCTCAGCGAACGCCTGCATTTCAGCCAGCAGCCCAGGCTCCTGCAACGGGCCGATCCACAGAGGACCGCTGATCGCCAGCGGCGCAATCTCGCCGGCAGGGCAATGGCAGGGGAGCCACTGACGTAAGCGAATCAACGGCTGCACCTGCTGATCGCCGCAGCCATGGCAGTGGGCCAGCATGCCGAGGTGATGCTCCTCCCCTGGCTCGCTGCGGCGGCGCAGGCGCACCGCGCTGCGAAAGGTGCGCCCTTCACTGAAGCTAAATAGGGGCTCGATGCCCCGGCCCAAGGCCCAGGCCGCTCGAGCCACGCTGCCAAGTTGCAGGCGTAGGGCCAGCTCCCAGCTGGCGGGATGGGCCCGGGCCGCCGCACCCAGCAGCCGGATCGCAGCCGGGCGGTCGTGGCCGGTGGGAGAGCGGCCATCGGTGCTGGCTAGGTAAAGCACACCGCCGAAGGACACCGCCTCCAGCGCTAGGGGCAGCAGGGCCGTGGGGCAGCCAAAGCCATCCAGGTCTAGGAGCTCGAAACGCTCCTGGCGCTGCAGGCAATCCGCCAGCAGGTGCTGGGCAGTAAGGGCGCTGCAACGCAAACCCGCCAGGGATGCCAGGTTTTGACGCAGCAAAGGCAGCCGATCCGGATCAGCGTCGTTAGCCCACACCGCCGCGGCTCCACCCTCCAGGCCGTAGCGCAAGGCCCGGATGCCGCAGCCGGCCATGGCATCGAGCACCCGCAAGGGGCCGCTGGCCGCCAGCGTGCGGGCGAGCAGCACCCCCAAATCCCGAGAAGGACGCGACTCCGGCCTAAAAAAACCGGCGCCGGGCAGCAGGCGAGCCCGTCCTTCGCAATAGTGAGCGTCGGTGTGCTGGCTCAGGAGATCAACCGTGGCTGCAACAGTCCAGCCTGCACCTCCACCCGCGGCGGACTGCAGCTCAGGGGCGGAGTGGGGCACACACGCCGATTGGCTCTGGCGAGGTGAGCGCTGCCACTGGCGGGTGCTGGGGGAAGAAAATGCCCCGGCCCTGGTGCTTGTGCATGGCTTCGCCGCCGGCAGCGGCCACTGGCGCCGCAATGCTGCGGTGCTTGCTGCAGCTGGCTGGCGGGTTTACGGCATTGATCTAATCGGCTTCGGCGCCTCAAGCCAACCGTCCCTGCGACTGGACAACCGCCTCTGGGCCAGGCAGCTGCAGGCCTTTCTCGAGCAGGTGGTGCAGGGGCCAGCCGTGCTGGTGGGCCATTCCCTCGGCGGCCTGGTGGCTCTCAGCTGCGCCGTGTTTTTTCCCCAGCTGGTGCGAGCCGTTGTGGCAGCCCCCCTACCCGACCCAACCTTGCTGCTGGCTGACAGCAGCAGCCCACCCCGCCGCCGGCCCTGGCAACGCCAGCTGCAGCGCTGGCTCGTGACCCTGCTCTGCCGGCTGCTACCCCTGGAGCTACTGGTGCCCCTGATTGCCCACTCGCCCCTGCTGGATTTAGGCATTCAGTCGGCCTACAGCGAAGCGGTGATCGGCGACAGGGACCTGCACCGGCTGATTGCCCGGCCAGCCCGGCGGCCTGGAGCGGTGCGGGCCCTGCGAGCGATGAGCATCGCCATGGCCCTGCGTCCCCATGGGGCCACCGCCCCAGCCCTGCTGCGCAGGCTGGGGCGTCCCCTGCTGTTGATCTGGGGGCAGCGCGACCGACTGGTGCCCGTTCAGGTGGCCCAGCAGGTGCGGCGACTGCGGCCCGAGCTTCCCCTCACAGTGCTGCCTGGCAGTGGTCACTGTCCCCATGACGAACATGCCGACGCCTTTAATGCCGCCTTACTTCAATGGCTTGACCAATTGCCAGCCGCCGAGACCCTTTCTGGGCCTGAGCGGTAACTTGGAATGCAGCCAGCGCCACGGGTCCCTCAGGAGATGAAACACACCCTTTCGGTGTTGGTGGAAGACGAATCCGGTGCCCTCAGCCGCATCTCCGGCCTATTCGCCCGCCGCGGCTTCAACATTGAAAGCCTGGCGGTGGGTCCCGCTGAAAAGGCTGGCATTTCCAGGCTCACCATGGTGGTCGCAGGCGACGACCACACCCTCGAGCAGATGACAAAGCAGCTCGACAAGCTGGTCAACGTGCTGGGGGTGATTGATCTATCCCACATACCTGCCGTGGAGCGGGAACTGATGCTGCTGAAGGTGTCGGCTCCTGCCGAAACCCGCAGCGCCATCCTGGATCTGGTGCAGGTGTTCCGAGCCAATGTGGTCGACGTGGCCGATGACGCCTTGACGCTTGAGGTGGTGGGCGATCCAGGCAAGCTCGTCGCCCTCGAACAAGTGATGGAGGGCTACGGCATCCTTGAAATCGCCCGCACCGGCAAGGTGGCATTGGAGCGGGCTTCCGGCGTCAACACGGCTTTCCTGAAGGTCACCGCATCCAGCAAGCGGGTACCCGCCTAGGGATTTCCCTTCACCAACTTCCCGCCCGACACCAGCGTGGCCTTGACGATCTTGTCGCCTTGGCGGATCTGGTCGACCACCTCCATGCCCTTACTCACCCTGCCGAAGACGGCGTAGCGGCCATCCAGTTCAGGCAAGGCCTGCAGGGCTACGTAGAACTGGGCGCTGGCGGAGTTGGGATCGGCGGAACGGGCCATGGCAACAGCTCCGCGTTGATGGGCCAAAGCCAGTTGGCGGGTAGCTCCTGGGGCCGTCACAGGCTCGCCATAGCGGGGTTCTGGTTCGTCGCTGCGCTTGATCTCCAAGGGAATCAGACGGGGTATTCCCGTGGCTGGATCCACAAAACTGCCCAGGCCGTGCTGGCTGGCTGGCACCTTTGGATCAGCGCTGGTGGGGTCGCCGCCCTGCACCACAAAAGGCACCGGCTCGCGCACAACTCGATGAAAAGCGGTGCCGTTGTAGACGCCACGCTGAACTAGATCAACGAAATTGCCCGCCGTCAGCGGCGCGGCAGCACCATCTAGCTGCAGCTGCACCTCACCCTTGCTGGTCTGCAGTGCGACTGTGGCCGTACCGCTGAGGCAGGGGGTGCTGGCGGTGCTGCAACCCACAGGGCTGCTGCCACCATCAGCCGCACAGGCGACCAGAGATAGGGGCGCTAGCAACAACAAACCGCCCAGGAGCCAGCGACTCCACCAGTTGCCAGTCATCAAATTGCCATTACTCAAATTGCCAGTCTTCGGATTGGTATTCATCAAACCCCCTCCAGCGGCACGCCCAAAAAGCGGGCAAGTTGGGCGCCAGACAACTCCAGATCGGCCAGGGGCATGGGCTCGCCAACCCTGGTCAAGGGCATATCCCGCCTGCCCTGCACCTTGAGGGCCAGGCGACGCCGAGGATTAAGGCCATCTCGCACCTCTACCTTCACAGCCTGAATCTCCCGCAACGGGATATCCACCGTGATCTCTTGGCGAAAGCCGCGGCGACTAATAGTTGCCACACCAGCATCCCGATCAAAGCGGTTGCTACCCGCGCCAACGTCGATGCCGATCACAACCCAGAGGTAGGCACACAGCGCCATGGCGGCCAGCCCGTAGAGCCCCATGACCAACCCCTGGGGCAGCCAAGCCAGCTCGGCGGGGTGGCCGATCGGCAGCAGGTCAGTGCCGAGATAGCTGGAGACACTGGTGAGTAGGAAGCCGATCCCGCCAGTGGTCACCACCAAGGCAACCAACACATTGGAAAGGCGCCTTGAGCCCAGCACCGGCAGCTCAAGCAAGGGGGCAGGAGCCTGGGGAGAGGCCATGACCTGTAGCAAGGAATGGCGCCATCCTGACCGGTCGTCGGGGGAGCTGGGCGGATCAAGACCAAGCGCTCAGAAGTGAAGCAAAAGACAGTCAGAAATCAGCTGCGAAAGCCCAGCGAGAGGAAGCCATGTCAGCCCGTTTCAACCGGTCTCGCGATCCGCTTCAGCGTTGTTACGATCGCCCGGTAATCCCACAGCCTCCGCGGGTTTTCCGCACCGTTTCATCATCATGACGATCGCTGTAGGGCGCGCGCCAGCAGCACGGGGATGGTTCGACGTCCTCGATGACTGGCTCAAGCGCGACCGCTTCGTATTTGTGGGGTGGTCTGGTCTGCTCCTGTTCCCCACGGCCTATCTGGCCCTGGGTGGCTGGCTCACCGGCACCACCTTTGTCACTTCCTGGTA
>Ga0247839_1000545_pt1 | contig 66933 bp, 78 predicted proteins | sample LaCruzMarch2015__6_FD_192405 | JGI IMG/M metagenome (GOLD analysis project Ga0247839, IMG submission 192405) | Freshwater microbial communities from meromictic Lake La Cruz, Castile-La Mancha, Spain - LaCruzMarch2015_16m | ecosystem: Environmental > Aquatic > Freshwater > Lake | place: Spain...
CCGAACCCCCGCACCTGCAGAAACGCTACCCCGGCCAGAACCACCTGCTCCGCCACGCCGCGGAACAGAACCAGCTGGTCATCGTGAAGTGCAACCTCTGCCGGCGCGGCGTCACCTATCTGGCCACCGACCTCGTCCAGCTGCTCGATCCCAACCGGCTGGCGCTGGAAATCCCCTTCACCTGCTCGAAGTGCGGCACCACCGAGTTCATGCGCGTCAGCCTCACCACCCCCTTCGCCGGTGACTGGGGCAATCTCCCCGTCCGCCGCCCCGGCCCCGTCCGCCGCATCCAGACCTGGCGGACCGTGAAACTCGGCGATCCCTAGCGTGCCCCTTGCACGCGACCTGACCGGCATCCGCATGCCATTGAAATCCATTGCTGTTTTCAGGTTTCCCGCCGCGCGGACGCCAGACTTATCCCCGCGAAAAAACCCTCCCGTATGCTCCACGCATCCCTTCGCATTCGGGCGGAGTCGAGACGAACGGTTCGCGGGGGGATGGCTGGGGGGTAGGAAGTCGTTCCTGCCCAGGCTGAAAACGTGTCAGGAGGGGCCGGTTCGCCGGTCAAGCCGCTGGCAACGCACGGGGGGCAGCTACGGGCGCCTCCCAGGGGCGAAGGCCGCTTCCCGTGAAGCGGCCGGGCAAGGTGGGCAATGCCGGGTCGCCCGGGTTGTCAGGCCACCCATCGTCCTCGCGATGCGGCAGGGGATGCTCCCCGCCCGCCACGTCATACGCCCGAAATCCCGGTCGTGCCGGCGAGGCGAGCGCCTTGCCACTACAAACGCGGACTACCGCACGAGGCCAGTCCTCGCCGGCACCGCCTGAACTGCCCCTGCCCCGACGGACCCCGGTCCGCCGGGCGCCGACGCACGTCCGGAGCTCGGCGATCCGGCGCCCCCGCAAAACTGTTCATCGCGCTGCCACCTTTTCGCCACACGCGCGTTAGGCCCCTCACCTGCAAGCCGCAGCGTCACGGAGACTCCCATGTCAGTTCTTATCAGCGTTCTCATCACCTTCCTGGTGGTCGTGCTCGTCCTCTACCTGGTCCAGCGCCTGCCGGTCGAAGCCCGCATCAAGCAGATCATCCAGATCGTCGTCATCATCATCGGCATCATCGCCCTGCTGCGTTTCCTCGGGGTCTTCTGACGCCACACCCAACCAGGGAGCATCACCATGGCAAACGAAGAAACCGGCCTCACCCCCGCCGAGTCGGCGATCACGGCGCGGTCCGCCTGTAGTTCTGGAGAATAAAACACCAGATAAACAGGTGTTTCAGGTGCGGTTCAGCAAACTCCTTCTAAAACCGGTGCCAAGGCAGTGATGCCACAGCACAAATGGAAGGAACTCCGAGAATGTTTACCCGCACTCTGAAGACCATCGCGATCGCCGCCGCCGTCCTCGCCACCACCGCCACCGCCTCCATGGCCGCCACCTGGGCCTGGGTCGATCACGACACCTATCTCTACGAGTACAAGAACAGCGCGTCCGACGAAGTCGGCTACGCCTGGGAAGGCCAGAAGGTGAAGGTGCTCGCGACTTCGAACAGCTGGGCCAAGGTCAAGGCGAACGGCGATATCGGCTGGGTCAAGAAGAACAAGCTCGACTGGCAGCCCCACTTCGTCGACTTCCCGGGCTACGGGTACGGCGGCGGTTCCTTCTGCGCCGGCGGCAGCAACGGCTCGTTCTGCCTTTCGGTCGGCGGCTACTGAGCCCTGTCGCAGACACACCGGAACGCCCTCGATGTGGTCAACCACTCGGGGGCGTTCAGGTTTGGGCCCGAGGGTTGCAGAGGCGACGGGCTGAGCTTATTTAGGCCCTGTTCAGCGCCCGGTACCGCCATGCAGAAGCCCTACATCAAGCTCGCCGCCACCCTCGCCTCGCTCGGCGCGGGGATGTTCATGCTGGAGCGATACGGCCTGAACGAGCTCAAGGGGCTCAATGGGGGCCAGGGGTTTCATCTCGACCCCAACCTGCTCGGCGTCCTGGTGATCGCGCCGTTCGCGCTGATCTTGGCCGCCGCCGTGGTCTTCATGGTCGGCAAGATGCGGCGGATGTAGTCACTCGACCCTGAGGCGCTCCACGTCGATGCCGCGGGCCGCAAGGGGCTCCCGCATGCGCCGGCCGAGGAACTCGTTGATCCCATAGAGCACAATGGCGCCGATCAGCAGGGCGATGCCGAAGCCGCGCGTACCGTCCTGCGTCGCCACCATGATGGCCGAGAAGAACGCGACGATGCATCCGCCCAGCAGCAGGTACCACTTGCGCTCGGACTGGATACGCAGGTTGCGGGCGCTCGAAAACAGCACGTCGCGCAGTTCGGTGTCGGTCATCGCGGCGAGTTCGGGGTTGCCGCCTTCGCGCCGGATGGTCTGCATGTAGGCGGTGACCCGCTGCTCGAGCTGCTCCTCGCGTTTGGCCTCGCGCCGCCCGCGGAACAGGTAGTTCACGCCCAGCGCGACCAGCGCCACGACCAGTATGATCTCGATCAGGATGATCATCGCGAACTCCTCTCCAATGCGCCGGCAAGTCCTTGCGCTGCCACAGAGATGCCCATGGCCGGGCCCCGCTTCAAGACCCCGTCGCAACTAGTGGGTCGCGCCCTCTTCCGCCTCGACCGGCTCGGTCTTGCGCCCGCGCAACGCCAGCCGACGCTCGCGGGCCATCACCACGAGGCCAGCGCCGACGATGACCGCTCCGCCGACGAGCGCGATCGGGTCTATGAGATGCCCGAACACCGTGTAGCTGAGCACGATACCCCAGGGCAGCGACATGTAGTTGAAGGGCTGCAGGGCACTGGCCGGGGCCCGTGACATAGCCACCATCATCAGCCCGTGCGCCGCGACCGACGTGATCGTCACCATGAGGATGAGCAGCAGCGACTGCATGTCGAGCGGCTTCCAGAAGAAGATGCCGACCGCAGTGGTCAGCACGAAGCCGCCGACACCGACATAGACCATACTGGTCGCAGTGGTGTCCGAAGCCGAGACCTTTCGGGTCAGCGCCAGATAGACGGCGAAGCAGCACGCCGAGGCCACGGCGTAGCCGACGCCGAGGTCGATCGGCAGCCCGCCAGGGCGAACGATGATCAGCGCGCCGCAGAAGCCGATGAGTACCGCGACAAACCGGAACAGCCCGACCTTCTCGCCGAGGATGGGGATTGCCACCAGAGTGGTGACCAGAGGATAGACCAGCGTGATCGCCTGCAGTTCGGCGAGCGGCACAGTCTGCAGTGCGGCAGCGAAAAACCAGATGTCGACCACCAGCAGGAACGCCCGCAGCACCTGCAACCACGGATGTTTCGACCGGAATGCCTGCCGCAGCGGCCCCTGCCGCGCGACCAGCACCAGCGAAAACGCCGCGAAGGCCCAGAAGCGCATCATCGCGATCTGGAACGGCGAATAGTCCTGCACCAGGAGCTTCGAGATAGCGTCCTGGATGCCGAAGATGACGATGGCAAGGAGGGTGAGGCCGATGCCGAGCGCGACATTGTCGGCCTGGCGTCGCTCTGGAGCAGGTGCGGTCACGGTATACTCGCTTCGGGGGGCGGCGTGGAACCCGGTCACACCAGACTTCCGGTCCACCGGCAAGAGAGTCTTCCGACAGGACGTGTCAGAATTGAACCTCCCGCTCCAACCGCCTATCTTCCATCTCGACTCATGACATCGCACCCAGACCAAATCGCCCTCGTCACCGGCGCCGCGACCCGGATCGGCGCTGCCATCGCCCGCCGCCTCGCCGGCGAAGGCTTCGCCGTGGTCATCCACTACCGGAGCAAACCCGACGAAGCCGAGGCGCTGGCCGCCGATATCCGCGAGAGCGGAGCCCGCGCTGCAACCCTGCAAGCAGATCTCGCCAATCGCACACAGCGATCGCGCATCATCGCCGAGGCGGCGGCGCATTTCGGTCCCCTCACCCTCCTGGTGAACAATGCCTCGAGCTTTGATCGCGATTCCGTCCGCGATCTCGACGAGGCGCTCTGGGACCAGCATTTCGCCATCCATGCCGAAGCGCCGGCCTTTCTGGCGCGCGACTTCGCGGCCCAGTTGCCGCCGGGTGCCAAGGGCAACATCATCAACCTGATCGACGCGCGGGTGCTGGATCTCTCGCCGGCGTTTTTCAGCTACACGCTCAGCAAGTCGGTGTTGTGGACCATGACCCGGACGCTCGCCCAGTCGCTGGCGCCCGATATCCGCGTCAATGCCGTATCCCCGGGGCCTGCGGTCCCTCCCCCCGGAGTGACGCCGGACGCTCATGCAAAGCGCAACGCCGAACTGCCGCTCGGCGCGGCCGCCGACGCCGAAGGCCTGGCGGAGGGCGTGATCGCCATCCTGAAACTGCCGACGTTAACCGGGCAGATGCTGGCGCTCGACGGCGGTGAGCACCTCGAATGGCCAGCGCGACGCGACCCGACTCCGAGGCGCGGATGACCGATACCACCAGCGCACCTGCGCCCCGGATCTCGGGCGCCGACGTCATCCGCAACTTCGTCAAGACGCTGCCGACATCGCCAGGCGTCTACCGCATGTTCGACGAGGCGGGCGAGGTCGTCTACGTCGGCAAGGCGCGCAACCTGAAGGCGCGTGTCACCAACTATACGCGCCCCGAGGGTCTCGACATCCGCATCCGCCGGATGATCGAAGCCACGCGCAACATGGAGTTCGTCCGCACCGAGACGGAAGCCGAAGCGCTGCTGCTTGAAGCGAACCTGATCAAGCGGCTGAAGCCCCGCTTCAACGTGCTGCTGCGCGACGACAAGAGCTTCCCCTATATCCTGATCGCCACGGAGCATGAGGCGGCGGAGCTGCGGAAGCACCGCGGCAACCGCAACAAGCAGGGCCACTATTTCGGGCCCTTCGCCTCGGCCATTGCCGTGAAGCGCACCATCACCGCCCTGCAACGCGCCTTCCTGCTGCGCACCTGCTCGGACAGCTTCTACAAGGGCCGCACGCGACCCTGCATGCTGCACCAGATCAAGCGCTGTTCGGCGCCCTGCACTGGCGAGATCTCTGTCGCCGACTACAACGAACTGGTGGATGAAGCGCGACAGTTCCTCGGCGGGAAGTCCAAGGTGGTGCAGGATCACCTCGCGGAGGACATGAACAAGGCGGCTGAAAACCTTGATTTCGAGCGGGCTGCGCTGCTGCGCGACCGGCTTTCGGCGCTCGCCTTCGTCCAGTCGCAGGGCGATGTGGCCGCCAAGACGGTGGAGGAAGCGGACGTCTTCGCTATCGCCCAGGAGGCGGGAGCGTTCTGCATCCAGGTGTTCTTCTTCCGCGCCTTCCAGAACTGGGGCAACCACGCCTTCCGGCCCCGCGCCGACGCCAGCCTCAGCGAGGCGGAAGTGCTCGAGGCGTTCATCAGCCAGTTCTACGACGAGCGCGTACCGCCCAGCCAGCTGCTGCTGTCGCACGAACTCAGCGAACCCGAGCTGATGACGGAGGCGCTTTCCGGCCGGGCCGGGCGCAAGGTGTCGATCCTTGTGCCGCAGCGCGGCGAAAAGAAGGACCTGGTTCAGCATGCCCGTAACAATGCCCGCGAGGCATTGGGCCGGCAGCTGGCCGAAGGGGCAACGCAGAAGACGTTGCTCGAGGGTGTCGCCACGCTGTTCGGGCTGGACGAGCCGCCGCGGCGCATCGAGGTCTACGACAACTCGCACATCTCAGGCACCAACGCCGTCGGCGCGATGATCGTCGCGGGCGAGGAAGGGCTGAGCAAGAAGCACTACCGTACCTACAACATCCGCTCGACCGACATCACGCCGGGCGACGACTTCGGCATGATGCGCGAGGTGCTGACCCGGCGGTTCACGCGGCTTGCCAACGAGAGCGCTCCCGAGATGGAGACCGAGGACGGGGCCATGCCGGACTGGCCGGATGTGGTGTTCATCGACGGCGGCGCTGGGCAGTTGAACGCCGTGCGCGAAGTGATCGCCGGCCTGAACCTGCAGCGGGAGGTGACCTTCATCGGCATCGCCAAGGGCGAAGAGCGCGATGCCGGCCGGGAGAAGTTCTTCATGGAAGGCCGGGATGCCTTCATGCTGCCGCACCGTGACCCGGTGCTCTACTATGTGCAGCGGCTGCGCGACGAAGCCCACCGGTTTGCCATCGGCACGCACAGGGCCAAGCGGCAGAAGAACGCCATCAGCAACCCGCTCGACGAGATCGAAGGCATCGGTCCGACCCGCAAGCGCGCCCTGCTGCAGCGCTTCGGCAGCGCCAAGGCGGTGAGCCGCGCCGCGCTGGCCGACCTTGCCACCGTGCCCGGCGTTTCGAGCGCGCTGGCGCAGCAGATCTACGATCACTTCAACGGCAGTTGAACCCACGCTGACTGCTCCCGCCTCTCCCTCGCCTAGGGTAGGCGTTTCGATGGGTGCGGGGATAAGTCCAGAAACAACAAAGGCGCCCGTCGGGGCGCCTTGTGTACAATCCCGTTGCCGGGAGCTGCTTAGTTGGCAGCAGTGCGGGCGACGGTCTTGATGTCGTCGCGAGTGATGCCAAGGTCGCGCAGCTGCACGTTGCTGAGCTGGGTCAGCTCACGGACGGTGCGCTGGTAGGCGGCATACTGGGCGATCTTCTGGCGGAGCGTGGTCATTTCGGTTTCCCCTTCGTTTTGGATGACTGTGATATAGGGCCGCTAACCCGACCTGAGGAGTCGTGAATATTGCAGCGGAGGCATGCGCTCAGCGCAGGCCGAATTAACCCACATTAAGTATACGTTTACCAAACCTCATCTGGATCAACCACTCGCGGGTTCTGCCACGCTCCTCGCGATCTGCCGGATCCGGCACTGCAGTTGCCGACAGCCCTGCATTTGTGGTTGTTCGGTGGGTCTGGCATCGTGAGAGCGACAGGTGGTGCCGACGGGTGCACCGAATCGCATACACCGGCCGCCGATCCGCGGACTTTGACCAGGACGAATGAATGACGACGACCGAAGTGGCATACCTCCTGCGTGACCTGACCCGCGACCTGCTGCTTGCCGGCCGGCTGTGGCGGAAGATGGCGCGCGAGGCTGCAGCCCGGCACGGCGTATCGGAAGCGGCCTCGGCCCCCCTGATCTGGATCGAGCGCCTTGGCGAGAACGTTCGGCAGAATGCGCTGGCCGATGCCATCGGCATCGAAGGCGCGTCGCTGGTACGACTAATTGACGAACTCCAGTCAACGGGCCTCGTCACGCGTGAACCGGACCCGTCGGACCGCCGTGCCAACGTAGTTTCGCTGACCCCGCGGGGCCGCGAAGTGGTGGCCGAAGTCAACGAAGACATCCAGAATCTGCGCGAACAAATCTTCACCGGCATCGGCACGGCCGACATCGAGGCGACCGGCCGGGTGTTCGCTGCGCTCAAGACGGCAGCCGGCAAGGACGCCGATCAACCCTAGTGACAAGCCGGAAAAGCTCGGGTAGAGACTCCGGCCATGAACCTCCGCGCCACCTTTTCGTACTGGTATTTTAGCAACGGAAGCCGCTGGCAGCCGGAGGGGTGCGTTTGATCTAAAGAACCAAACGAAGAAGTCCCGAACCGCCGCCAGATCACCTGGCGGCTTTTTTGTCGCCGGTGCCCCAACCCGAGGAGCCGACGACAAATGCTGAAAACCCAGCCGCCGAAAACCACCGACGACCTGCGCATCAAGGAACTCCGCGAACTCCGATCGCCCGAGGAGGTGTCGCAAGAGTTCCCCCGGACCGACGCCGCCACGAAGACGGTGATCAGTTCGCGCCACGCGCTCCACAACATCATCCACGGCCATGACGACCGCCTCGCCGTCGTTGTCGGCCCCTGCTCGATCCATGACCCGAAGGCCGCGCTCGACTACGCCCGCCGCCTTGCAGATCTCCGTCAGCGCCTGGCCGGGCAGCTTGAGATCGTCATGCGCGTCTATTTCGAGAAACCGCGGACCACGGTGGGCTGGAAGGGCCTGATCAACGACCCCAACCTTGATGGCAGTTTCGACATCGACAACGGCCTGCGCCTCGCGCGCTCGCTGCTGCTGGAAGTGAACAATCTCGGGCTGCCCGCCGGGTGCGAGTTCCTTGACATGACCACCCCGCAGTATCTCGCCGACCTCGTCGCCTGGGGCGCCATCGGCGCGCGGACGACCGAGAGCCAGGTCCATCGCGAGCTTGCCTCGGGACTGAGCTGCCCGGTCGGCTTCAAGAACGGCACCGACGGCAACCTGCGGATCGCCCTCGACGCGGTGAAATCGGCCAGCAACCCGCACCATTTCCTGGCGGTGACCAAGTCGGGTCGCGCTGCCATCGCCACGACGACCGGCAATGACGACTGCCACATCATCCTCCGCGGCGGCAGCAAGGCCACCAACTACGACGCGGTTAGCATCGACGCGGCGTGCAAGGAAGCCGAGAAGGCCGGCGAGCGGCCGATCGTGATGATCGACGCAAGCCACGCCAACTCCTCGAAGAAGCCGGAGAACCAGCCGCTGGTGCTGGCCGACGTCGCCGCGCAGATTGCCGCCGGCGATCGCCGGATCATCGGCGTGATGGCGGAATCGAACCTGGTCGCCGGCCGCCAGGACCTCGTCGAGGGCAAGGAGCTGGTCTACGGCCAGTCGATCACCGACGGCTGCATCGACTGGGAGAGCACCGTGAAGGCCCTCGAAGGCCTTGCCGAAGCGGTGGAAACACGTCGCCAAGTGACCTCCCAGCTGGTTGCCTGAAACAAAAGGGCCCTTCCCCGCATTGTGAGGAAGGGCCCCAGCTTGGCCGCACTGCCTGGTGCGGGGATAAGTCTGAGCGGGACCGCTTGACCACCGCGAGCCGATGGAGTGTTGTCCTCGTCATGCAAATCCCCCCGCAACTCCTGTCGCTCCCCAACCAGCTGACCATCGGCCGCATCCTTGCGATCCCGGTGATCTGCCTTTTCGTCGCCTGGAGCGGCGGCCCCGGCTGGGACTGGCTGCGCTGGATCGCGCTGCTGCTCTACATCGCCGCCGCCCTCACCGACTGGCTCGATGGGTTCCTCGCCCGGCGGATGAAGCTCAACTCGGCGCTCGGCAAGATGCTCGACCCGATCGCCGACAAGCTGCTGGTCGGCGCGCTGCTGATCACGCTCGCCTGGACCCGCGACCTCAACGGCTGGGACCTGGTGCCGGCAATCGCCATCATGCTGCGCGAAATATTCGTTTCGGGGCTGCGCGAGTATCTGGGGAACCGCTCGATCGAGGTGCCGGTGACCTTCCTCGCCAAGTGGAAGACGACGGCGCAGCTGGTGGCGCTGGCGCTGATCATGGCGGCGCCGATGCTCCTCGGCCTCGGCTTCATCAGCCACATCGCCTTGTGGATCGCGGGCGGGCTGACCGTATGGACGGGCTGGGAGTACCTGCGCTCGACCTGGCCGCACCTCGCGGGACCCGAGATATGAAGATCAGGTACTTCGCCTGGCTTCGGGAGCGCTTGAACCGGGGCGAGGAAGACGTCTCGCCGCCGCCCGAGGTGGTGACCGTCGGCGACCTGATTCAGTGGCTGAGAAGCCGCGATGAGGCCGCTGATCTGGCGATGCAAAAGCCCAGCCTCATCAAGGCGGCGGTCGATGCGGAAATCGTGCCGCATACGGCGTTGATCGCGAACGCCAAGGTAATTGCGCTATTCCCGCCGATGACTGGCGGCTGAGATGGCGGTTCGCCTGCAGACCGAGCCCTTCGACCCCGGCGCCGAGACCAACACGTTCCTCGAGGCGAATGCCGGGGCCGGTGCGGCGGTCACCTTCACCGGGCTCGTCCGCTCGCGGCCGGGCGATCTGGTGTCGACACTGACGCTCGAGGTGTATCCGGAACTGGCCGAGGCGCAGATCGGCAAGGCGATCGCAGAAGCAGTGACGCGCTTCGGGCTGATCAAGGCGGCGGTGATCCACAGATATGGACCGCTGCAGCCCGGCGAGCCGATCGTACAGGTGATGACGCTTGCGCCCCACCGCCGCGCCGCCTTCGAGGGCGCCGAGTTCCTGATGGATTTCCTCAAGACCGACGCCCCCTTCTGGAAGAAGGAAGCGACGCCCGAGGGCGAGCGCTGGGTGGAGGCGAAGCCCGAAGACGACAAAGCCCGCGACCGTTGGAGAAACGCATGAACGACACTGACCGCCAGCACCTGACCCGCGCCGTCGATCTCGCCGAGATCGGCATGGCCGACGGCAACGACCCGTTCGGCTCGGTACTGGTCTCCGGCGACGGCAAGGTGCTGTTCGAGGATCACAACCACACTTCGGGTGGCGACCATACGCGGCACCCGGAGTTCGAGATCGCGCGCTGGGCCGCGACGCATATGGCGCCAGCAGAGCGCGCTCGCGCCGTGGTCTACACCTCGGGTGAGCACTGCCCGATGTGTGCTGCGGCGCACGGCTGGGTCGGGCTCGGCAAGATCTTCTATGCCGCCTCTTCGGCGCAGTTCGCCGGGTGGGTCACCGAGTTCGGCGGCGGCACCGGGCCGGTGAAGACGCTGCCGGTCGAAGCGATCCTTGTTGCGCCGGATGTGGAGGGGCCGGAGCCATCGCTGACGGAGCGGTTGCGTTCCCTGCACCGGCGCCGGTATGAGGCCGGTGGCTACGGCAATTCCTGAGTTCCGACGATGACCACACCGCCCTTCTCGCTTGTCGGCATCGACCATGTCGTCTTCATCGTCGATGACCTCGACAAGGCGGTGAAGTGGTATGCCGACGTGCTTGGTTGCCGGCCCGGCTACTCGTATCCGGCGCTCGGGATGGAGCAGGTGTGGTGCGGTGCGGCGCTGATCGTGCTGTGGGACATCACTCACCCCGGTGCGGCCTCTGCTGTGCCGCCGGTGATGGGCGGACGGAACGTCGACCACGTCTGCATAGCGCTGAGCCCGTTCGACGAGGATAAGATGCGGGAGCACCTTGCGGCGCACGGCGTCCCCATCGAGCGCTACGCCTTCCACGGCGGGGCGCGGGGGATGGGCAACTCGTTCTACGTGCTCGATCCGTGGGGCAACAAGCTCGAGCTCAAGGGGCCGGCGGTGTATCCGGACGGGCGTGCGGCGACGTAGCGCCTGTCCTCGATAGTCGTCCGCTCCGCAACGCTGTCATCCCTGCGGAAGCAGGGACCCAAGCCGCCACCTGCGCAGGTTTAGAATTGGGTGCCTGCTTCCGCAGGGATGACACGTTGAGTTTGTCGGACCCTCAGTTCCTTACCTCTCCAACCAGCGCCTTGAGGGCGCGGAGGAAGGTGATCGTGTCGGCGCTGACGGCGGGGAGGGTTACGCCTTCGGCGATCCAGCGTTTGGCGGCTTCCGGGGTGCCGGCGAATATGCCGGCGGTGATGGCGTTGGCTTTGCAGGCGGCGATGACCGTGGTGATGGCATCGACCACTTTGGGATGGCCCATCTCGCCGGGGACGCCGAGGGCGTGGGAGAGGTCCATGGGGCCGATGAAGATGCCATCGAGATTGGGGAGGGACGCGATCTCGCTGGCCGCGAGGAGTGCGCTCTGGCCTTCGATCATCAGCAGGATGGCGGCGTCGCGATTGGCTTCGGCGAACCACTCGAGGCGGCCGGAATAGTCGGCGGCGCGGACGAAGGGGTTGGCGCCGCGGTTGCCGTCGGGGGCGAAGCGGGCGGCGCGGATGGCTTTTTCAGCCTCGCCCAGCGAGCCGATCTGCGGAACGATGACGCCCGCCGCTCCGGCATCGAGCGCGGCGCCGATCTCTGTGGGCTCGCTCGAACGGACGCGGACCAGCGGATAGATGCCGCGGGCCCTGGCGGCTAGGATCAGCGGGCCGAGGGCTTCGCTGCCATGGGCGCCGTGCTCGAGGTCGATGATGATGGCGTCGAAGCCGGCGAGGGCGACCAGTTCGACCACCTCGACCGACGGGATGATCGAGAAGGTGGCGAGCAGCGGCGTGCCGCTCCTCAGCCGTTCGCGTAGTGCCGGTAGTGTCATCGTCCCCTCCCTCAAAGCATGAACCCCGCCACAGCGGGCGGGGTTCGGCAACTCATACGTTCGGCGTGGCGCTTACTCGGCAGCAACTTTCTTCGGCGTTACCGCCTCGGTGTAGGCGTTGATGAGCGTGGTGCAGGCCTTGCCGGGCTTGAAGGTGAACTCGCCGACCTGGCTGACGGGGGTCACTTCGGCGGCGGTGCCGGTGAGGAAGCACTCGTCGTAGTTCGACAGCTCCTCGGGCAGGATGTGCCGCTCGATCACCTTGTAGCCGTTCTCGCGGGCGAGTTGCATCAGCGTCTGCCGGGTGATGCCGTTGAGGAAACAGTCGGGGGTCGGGGTGTGGATCTCGTCGCCCTTGATGAAGAAGACGTTGGCACCGGTGGCCTCGGCGACGTAGCCGCGATAGTCGAGCATCAGCGCGTCGGCATAGCCATTGGCCATCGCCGCGTCCTTGCTGAGGGTGCAGATCATGTAGAGGCCGGCAGCCTTGGCCGAGCACGGGATGGTCTCGGGGCTCGGGCGCTTCCAGCGGCTCCACTCGAGGCGGATGCCCTTGAGCTTTTCCTCGACGGAGAAATAGCTCGGCCAGACCCAGGCGGCGATGGCCAGATGCACCTTGTTGTTGCGGCCGGGGACCGACAGCTCTTCCGAACCGCGCCAGGCGACGGGACGAACATAGGCGTCGACCAGGCCGTTCTCTGCCAGCACCAGCGCCTTGGCGGCTTCGATCTCGTCCACCGAGTATGGAATGGTGAAATCCAGCGTCTTGCCCGACTGGATCAGCCGCTCCGAGTGCTGGCGCGACTTGAAGATGGCGCCGCCATAGGCGCGCTCACCCTCGAACACCGAGCTCGCATAGTGCAGCCCGTGTGTCAGCACGTGGATTTTTGCATCTTTCCACGGGACCAGTTGACCATCAAACCAGATCCAGCCCTCTCGCTGGTCCATCGGCAAACCTGCCATTCCAAATCTCCCATCGCGGCCTTCCCGGACCGCCTTGTTGTTTGCCTGCAATCCTGCCTCACCGGCTTGCCCTTGGCAAACCGGAACGGCTTTGGGATAAGGCGAAGACTGCATTTACTATGGGGGAATGATGGCATCGGGCAAAATAAATGTCAACAAGGCTGACATAAATTTGGCGCCTGGGGCGACCCCGGGCATGCCGCTCGACGTCATGGGATTGTTTTTCTTCGCGTATCGGGATTTCGTCGGCGACGCCGACGCCTTGCTGGAGCGCCAGAATTTCGGCCGTGCCCACCACCGCGTGCTGTATTTCGTGAATCTGAAGCCCGGCATGCCGGTCGCCGACCTGCTCGATATCCTGAAGATCACCAAGCAGAGCCTCGCCCGGGTGCTGCGGCAGCTGGTGGATAACGGCTACATCGAACAAAAGACCGGCGAGACCGATCGCAGGCAGCGGCTGCTCTACGCCACCGCCAAGGGCCGCGAGCTGTTCGACGTGCTCTCGGCGACGCAGACGAGCCGCATCGAGGCCGCGATCGCCGCGCTGCCGCCCGAGGGCAAGCGCACGGTGCTGAGGTTCTTCGTCGGCATGGTAGAGGCCGAGGATCGCGGGCTGCTGGACCGGCTGCGGCTGACGGATGATCTGTGACCTCCTGAAGTGACGCGTGACGACGCCCCCGCCGGCCGGGTGGCCTCGGGTTGATGGATGGGCGGGGACCGGCGGGGCTGAGCCCCAAGGCGCGGTTAGTCCGCAATGGTAGCGAGACTTTCGCCCCGCCGGTCTATCGAGGTCGGTTTAGACGGGGATGCAAAGGGAACGGTCGCGCTGGCCCTCCCGGTAGTGGGCCCTGAGAAGGGACACCACTCGGCCTCACCAGCGGCCGGTTGCTCAGCACCGCGGCCCGCCACGGGGCGACCCCCGTGACCCTCGATATCCCCTGCCGTCCGTTCGTCGCGAGCGCCCGCCCTGCAGGTGACGGGAGGAGAATCGCATGTGTGCGAAGCGCGGGGATAAGTCGGTAAGTTACTCTTCGGATTGTGCTTTTCCACAACGCTGTCATCCCTGCGAAAGCAGGGACCCACCTGATCACCCGCGCAGGTTTCGAGTTGGGTCCCTGCTTTCGCAGGGATGACACGTTGGGGGTGTTGGGAGGTGGTGGGCCCGGCAGGCCTGGTCCCCTGCCCTACATCAGCTTCTTGCCGTTGGGGACCGGCCGCTCGGTGGCGGCGAGGACGATGGCGCCGGCTTCGTCTTCGAAGCCCAGGGTGAGGACCTCGGAGCGGAAGGGGCCGATCTGGCGGGGTGGGAAGTTGACCACGGCCATGACCTGGCGGCCAACCAGAGACTCGGCCGTGTAGTGCACAGTGATCTGGGCCGAGCTTTTCTTGATGCCGATCTCTGGGCCGAAATCGATGATGAGGATATGCGCGGGCTTCCGCGCCTCGGCGAACGGGCGGACCTCGATGATCGTACCGGTGCGGATGTCGACCGTCTCGAAGTCGGCGTAGGTGATTTCCGCCATCAGGCCTTGCCCAGCTCTTCGCTGCGGAGGCGAGCGGCGGTGACCGCGCGATCGAGCAGCGGCGCGAGGCCGTCCTCGGCCATCAGCACCTCGAGTGCGGCGGCCGTCGTGCCCTTAGGCGAAGTGACGTTGATGCGCAGCTGCGAGGCGGAAATATCGGGCTCGGCTTCGAGCAGGCCTGCGGCGCCGATGATGGTGGCACGGGCAAGTTGCATCGCCTGCTCGGGGGAAAAGCCCTGCTTCTCGGCGGCGAGCGCCAGCGCCTCGACCATGTAGAAGACATAGGCCGGGCCGGAGCCGGAGACCGAGGTGACGCCGTCGATCTTGCCTTCGTCCTCGAACCAGATGACTTGCCCGGCGGCGCCGAGCAGTGCGTCGGTGGTCGCGCGGTCCCGATCAGTGATCGCGAGGCCCACGGCGCCAGAGATGCCCTTGCCGACCTGGGCCGGCGTGTTCGGCATGGTGCGCACGACGCGATTGGTGCCGAGCGCGGTGGAGATGGCGGCGAGCGAGATGCCGGCAGCGATCGAGACGACCAGTGTCTGCGCGCCGACAGACGGCGCGACCTGCGCCATCACCTCGCGGATCATCTGCGGTTTCACCGCGAGGACGAGGACATGCACCAGCACGCCCTCGGGCTTTTCCATGAGGCGGACACCATGCTCGGCGGCAAACGCCACCGTGGCCTCGGCCGGGTTAGGATCGCACAGGACCAGCCGGTCAGCCGGCAGGCCCCCAGCGATCCAGCCACGGGCCAGTGCCAGACCCATCTTGCCGGCGCCAATGAGGACGACCGGGCCGATATCGGATAAACTCAAGCTTCGCCTACCGTCTCGAACATGACTTCGCTGAGCGCGTCGGCCGCGCTCTTTCCAGCCCATATCACGAACTGGAACGCCTGATAGTAGAGATCGCAGCTGTCGGTGGCCGAGCGCAGCAGCGCTTCGCATTGCTGCGGCGTGACTTCGGCCCCGCCGGTGAGCAGGTGGGAGTTGCGGAAGAGCACGACGCCTTCGTGGTTCCACATGTCGAAGTGGCCGATCCAGAGCTGCTCGTTCACGAGCGCGATCAGCTGCCGGACTTCGTTGCGCCGCGGATCAGGCACCTTGAGGTCGAAGGCCGAAGCGATATGAAGGCTTTCAAGGTCGTCCATCCAGTTGAACGACACGTGATAGTCGGCCCAATTGCCACGAACCGAAATAGAAATCTCGTCCGCGTCCTGTCGCTCGAAGTTCCAATCGTTGATCGAGGCAATATGCTCGATAATATCGACAGGGTGCACGGTGCGATCCGGCTCGTATTCGAGAAGTAGTGCCATAGCTATGCGTCCCATTGGGCGATGCGTTGGAAGGCTGCCGGTCATCCGGCTACGCGGTTACTTGCAGAGAACTTGGCGCACGCGAGAGCCTACGAATCGTCCCGTGACATCGAACCTACACGGCACCCCCGATTCCGGGGACCGCGCCACAGGGCCTTCCAAGGCTTTCTTCTGTGGATGATCGGCGCCGAAGGGTTAACAGGCTGTTAACCGGACGAGTCTGTCCCCAGCCCGTTTGGGTGATTTTGGCACAGGCCACGGGGTGCGACTCGGGGTAAAGTGCGCGCCGCGGGTGACAGGATTGTCATGTGGCTGGGCGACAGGGACGCACGGTTGGCGCGACACCCACAACGTGTCATCCCTGCGAAAGCAGGGACCCACCTCATCGCCAGTGCGTATTTCCAGTTGGGTCCCTGCTTTCGCAGGGATGACAGCGTTGAGGAACTTATTGCCTCGAGGGCCACTGGTGAGTTTCAGAACAGCCCGTCCGCTCCGACCCAGCCGGTCGTCAGGGCTTCAGTCCAATTCGGGAAGCCGTTGGTGAGCGCCAGCTTCGCGGCAGTGTCCCAATCGTAGGCGACGGCGCGGAGGCTGGCGGACCACTTGCCGTTGTGGCGTTCGAGCAGCGCGTAGCGCGCATCGGGGGCGCCGTGGAAGAACTGGATGCCGACCGAGCCGGGATTGACGATCAGCCGGCCATCTCGAAGCCTGACGATGCGCGCGATGTGAGTGTGGCCGCAGAGCAGCACCGGGAACTCGACGCCCGCCGCCTTGGCCAGCACCGACGCCTCGTCGGGCATGGTGGTGCTGCGCCCCGTCCACCAGTTGTCGAGCCACGGCTCGACGTCGGAGCCGGGCGAGCCGTGGCACATGTAGACTTCGCCGGCCACCTTGGAGGCCTTAGGCAGACCGCTCAGGTAGTCGAAATGGACGGGGCGCAGCCTAGCGGCAACGAAACGGTCGACGCTGTCGAGTTTTTCGGCCGGGCGCTCCAGCAGGTAGCGGTCGTGGTTGCCGAGGATGGTGGTGAAGTCGCGCTCGATCAGCAGTTCGATAGTACCGACCGGATCGACCGGGCCGCTGACGAGATCGCCGAGGTTGATGATGGCATCGACGCCGAGCGCCCCGATGTCCGCCTCGACGGCCTCGAAGGCCGGGCGGTTGCCGTGAATGTCCGAGATGACGGCAATGCGCATGCGATCGGCTCCAGCTAGAGTTCGCGCGGCTTGAGCCAGCCCGCCTGCACCACTTCGGCCCATTTCGGATAACCCCGATTATGCGCGAGCTTCGCGGCGCCCTGCCAGTCGTAGGGAACCGAGTTCAGCGAGACGCTCCAGCCCGAGCGGCGTTTCTCGATGATGGCGTAGTGCGCGTCGGGCGAGCCGGAATCGAACGGCAGCCCGACGCTGCCGGGGTTCACGATGACGCGGCCGTCGGCGAGCTTGACGGTGCGCGGCACATGGGAATGCCCGCAGAGCAGCACTTCGTAGGGGAAGCCTTCCGCCTCGCGCTCGACATGCTCGCGCGACTGCAGCACCGCGTGACCGTACGCCATGACATCGAGCCAGCCGACGCTGTCGCTGGCCGGCGTACCGTGGCTCAGGAACACGACGTCGCCATGCACCGCCGTGGCCGGCAACCGGCGCAGCCAGTCGAAGTGATGCGGGGCGAGTTCGGAGCGGGCCAGGGCATCGACGTTCCAGTCGTCCTCGCGACCCTCGGCGATATGCCGGTCGTGATTGCCACGCACAGACGGCAGGTCGAGGTCGATCAGGCGGTCGGCAACGCCGACGGGGTCGAACGGGCCGGAGAGGAAGTCACCGAGCGACAGCGTCGCATCGACGCCCTGCGAGGCGATCTCGTCAAGCACGGCATCGAGCGCATGGAGGTTGCCATGCACGTCCGAAATGATCGCGAGCTTCACCGGGTTACTGGCCCGGCGCGGCGGATTTCGACTTCAGGGCTTCGACCTCGGCGCTGAGCGCCTTGAGCTCGGCGCTCTGTAGCTGCACCAGCTCGCGCAGCGCGTCGTAGTCCTCGCGCTTCACCAGGTCCATGTCGTTGGTCATGCGCTCGAGCTGCGACTTCACGACCGTCTCGATTTCGCGGCGCACCCCGTCGGCAACGCCGGCCGCGTTGTTCATCAGCTTGCCCAGTTCATCGAATAGCTTGCTGCCCTGCGTCATCGGGTCGTCCTCTGCTTGTCTGTCGCCAGCGTTTTAGGCCGCGACCCGCGCCTTGACCAGAGCTTCACGGCAGCTAAAAGGTCGCGTTAGTCCCGGATCGGAGCCCGAGCGTGCAATTCCCCGATTTCCTGCAGCCTGTCGCCTTCGCGGTCGGTCCGGTCGAAATCCGGTGGTACGCGCTCGCCTATCTGGTCGGGGTGCTGCTGGGCTCGGCCTATGCGGTGACCCTGCTGAAGCGCCATGGACTGTGGCCGGAGAGCCGGCCGCCCTTCCCTGCCCCGGCCATGTGGGACTTTGCCTTCTGGGCCGTGCTCGGCATCGTGATGGGTGGCCGGCTCGGCTACGTGCTGTTCTACAATCTGCCCTATTATCTCGAGAACCCCGGTGCCATCGTTTCGCTTTGGGATGGCGGGATGAGCTTCCATGGCGGGCTGGTCGGCATCGTGCTGGCGATGGCGCTGTTCACCCGGTTCCACAAGGGCAACATCCTGTCGGGGCTCGACCTGCTCGGAGCGATCTCGACCATCGGGCTGTTCCTCGGGCGAGTGGCCAATTTCATCAACGCGGAACTCTGGGGCGGGCCGACCGACCTGCCCTGGGGCGTAATCTTCCCCAACGATCCGGAGGGGCTGCCGCGACACCCGACGCAGCTCTATGAGGCGCTGCTCGAGGGCCTGCTGCTGTTCGTGCTGATCGCCATACTGGCGCGGAGCACGCGGGCGCTGAAGCATCCGGGGCTGATCGCCGGGATCTTCGGCGTTGGCTACGCGCTGAGCCGCATCTTTGTCGAGTTCTTCCGCCTGCCCGACATCCAGATCGGCTACCTCTATGGCGGCTGGCTGACCATGGGCATGGTGCTGTCGCTGCCGATCCTCGTCGCGGGGATCGGGCTTGTCGCCTACTCGCTGAGGTCTTCACGTGGCGAGTGAACAGCTTTCGCTATCGGAGCTGATCGACAGGCAGATCCGCGAGACCGGCCCGATGTCGATCGCCACCTTCATGGGTCTGGCGCTGACGCATCCGCGCGAGGGCTACTATACCGGAGCCGACCCGCTGGGCGCGAAGGGCGACTTTGTCACCGCGCCCGAGATCAGCCAGATGTTCGGCGAACTGATCGGCTTCTTCGTCGTCAACCTCTGGCAGCAACTGGGCGAGCCCCGCTCGTTCACGCTGCTGGAGCCGGGACCCGGCCGCGGTACGCTGATGCAGGATGCGCTGCGCGTCGCGGCGCGGGCCGAGGGCTTCCTCGATGCTTGCCACCTGCAGCTGTTCGAGACCAATCCGGCGCTCAAGGCGCAGCAGGCGGAGCGGCTGGGGCAATACAATCCCTACTGGGCCGACGAGATCGACGCAGTGGCGGACGACCCGCTGATCGTCGTCGCCAACGAGTTCTTCGATGCACTGCCGATCCGGCAGTTCGTCAAGGCGACAGATGGCTGGCACGAGCGGCAGGTGGGCCTGCGCGACGGCAAGCGGACGTTCGGGCTATCGCCGACGCCGATCCCTGGCGAGGCGTTGCCGGAGGCGGTGCGGAACGATAACGACGGCGCCATCTACGAGGTCAACCTCGCGGCAGCCGACGCGCTGCAGCGGCTGGGCAAACGGATCGCGGCGCAGCGTGGCGCCATCCTCGCCATCGATTACGGCTACGCCGATACGCAGACCGGCGAGACACTGCAGGCAGTGCGGCGGCACAGCTTCGCCGATGCGCTGGAGGCACCGGGCGAGGCAGACCTCTCCGCCCATGTCGATTTCGGCGCGCTGACTCGGGTGGCGAGCGACCTCGGACTCAGGGTCGAGCCACTGGCAACGCAGCGCGATTTCCTGAGCCGCATGGGCATCGTCGAGCGGGCGAGCGCCCTCGCCAGGGCCAACCCCGGGCAAATCGAGACCATCGCGGCTGCCTTGCGCCGGCTGACCGACTCCTCTGAAATGGGAACGCTTTTCAAGGTCTTCTGCGCTTCGGCCGGCGACCTCGAACCGATTGGATTTGCCTGATGACGATTCCGTTTGAGCAGAGCCGGGCCCTCGGACGCCTCGCCGGCATTCGCCATGGCTTCTTCGGCCGTCGCGGCGGCGGCTCGACCGGCGACTTCGCTTCGCTCAACGCCTCGGACACGGTGGGTGACCGGCCGGCCTGCGTCGAGCGGAATCGCGAGCAGATGCTGCTGACGCTGGGCCTTTCACCCGAGGGGCTGGCGCGGGTGAAGCAGGTGCACTCGGCCCGCGTCGTGGTGCTGACCGACCCGGCGGCGATCGGAGAGTTGCCGGAGGCGGACGCCATCGTCACCGACATCCGTGGCGCGGCGCTGGGAATCATGACCGCCGACTGCACGCCGATCCTGCTCGCCGACGCCGAAGCAGGCGTCATCGGCGCGGCGCATGCCGGCTGGCGCGGCGCAGTAACGGGCATCGCCGAGGCGACGGTGAACGCGATGGTGTCGCTGGGCGCCGATCCGGAGCGCATCGTTGCGGCAATCGGGCCCACCATCTCGGAGTCAAACTACGAAGTCGGACCCGAATGGGCGGCGGAGTTGCTGAAGCACCACCGCGATGCGGCCAACCGGATCAGCATGCCTGAGGGTGGCCGCGAGCATTTCGACCTGCCCGGCTTCGTCTTCGACCACCTGATCGGTGCGGGTGTCGGCGTGGTGGATGACCTGCGGCTGTGCACCTATGCCGAGCCCAAAAAGTACTTCTCGCACCGCTGGGCCACCCACAAGGGCATCCCGACCGGGCGTCAGCTCAGCATCATCGGGTTGGGCAGGCTGTGACCCGATAAGCCACATTCGGGAATCCTTCCAAGAATTTTCATCGTGCCGACACAAGCCGCATTGCCAAGCCACTGCGCGCTCGCTAGAGACCCGCCAATAGGCGGCCGGGCACCCCTAGCCCAGCCCAGAACTGCGGAGCGCGCGCGTGAAACTTGTCACCGGCAATTCCAACCGCGCCCTTGCCGAAGCGATCGGCGCGTACCTGGAGCTCCCGCTGACCGACTGCACGGTCAAGCGCTTCAACGACAAGGAAATCTTCGTCGAGATCCATGAGAACGTCCGCGGCGAGGACGTCTTCATCATCCAGTCGACGTCGTATCCGGCCAACGACAACCTGATGGAGCTGCTGATCCTGTCGGATGCGCTTCGCCGCTCGTCGGCCCGGCGCATCACAGCGGTGATCCCCTATTTCGGCTACGCCCGGCAGGACCGCAAGTCAGCCTCGCGCACGCCGATTTCGGCGAAGCTGGTCTCGAACCTGATCACCGAGTCGGGCGTGAACCGGGTGGTGACGCTCGACCTGCACGCCGCGCAGATCCAGGGCTTCTTCGATATCCCCACCGACAACCTCTACGGTGCGCCGGTGATGGTTCGCGACATCCAGAAGAACTACAAGGGTAACAACGTGATGATCGTGTCGCCCGACGTGGGCGGCGTGGCCCGGGCCCGCGCCACGGCCCAGCGCATCGGCGCCGACCTTGCCATCGTAGACAAGCGCCGCCCCAAGGCGGGCGTCTCCGAGGTGATGAACATCATCGGCGACGTGTCGGGTCATGCCTGCATCCTGATCGACGACATCGTCGACTCGGGTGGCACGCTGGTGAACGCCGCGGCCGCGCTGATCAACGCGGGCGCCACCGAGGTTTCGGCTTACATTACGCACGGCGTGCTATCCGATGGCGCCGCCGAGCGCATCGCCGCAAGCAAGCTGAAGGAACTGGTGATTACCGACTCGATCGTCGCCAACGAGGCGACCCTCGCCGCCAAGAACATCCGGCGCATCTCGATTGCACCGCTGATCGGCGAGGCGATCGCGCGTACCGCCAGCGAGCAGAGCGTTTCGAGCCTGCTGGACTGAGGTTCGGGGCCGGTCGTTCGTGCCTCCGAGGTTGTGGCATCGGCACCGGTCGCGAGAAAATCTCCCTGCCATTCGAGCGTGGCTCTCACGGCCGTCTCTCCTGGAATCGCTCCACTGGAGCGGTTTTGCCTGTGGCACGGCTCCAAGTGTCGAAATCCCCTCCCCATGCACGACATTGTTCCGTCGATGCCTCGAACAAGGAGATTTCGCGATGCGCTACATGCTGATGCTCTATGCCGACGAGAAGGCCGGGGCCGCCATTCCGACCGAGCAGATGGCAAAGGCGATGGACAGCCTATTTGGTTAGGCGCCGAAGAACTGGCGGGCTTGATCGTCGGTTGGCCAGCGGCCCTCGGGCGTGAGCCGGTCGACCGTTTCCGGGATCGCGGTCGCGAGACGCTGCAGCAGGTCCTCGCGGCTGAGGCCGGTGCGGGTGGAGAGCTCGTCGAGGTTCTCGCTGCCGATGGCGCGTTCGACTTCCTGCGGGGTGAGCCCCTTGGTCGGGACACCCGGCGTCACCCACGAATCCGCAGTTTCCGACTGGCCCGCCGACTTGAAGCTGTCCATCAGATCGCCGAGTCCACCCAGCAGGCCGCCATCGCTGCGACCGGTCCGGCCGGGAGTCTGAGCGCCCTTGAGGGCCTCCGAAATCTTGTCCCGGTTCTGGTAGCCGGCGACCGCGACCAGGCCCAGCAAGGCCAGCATTGAGGGCATGCCCTTTGCCATGATGTCCTCCTCAGGCCCGGCGGCGGGCGATCATGCCCCAGACAGCCAGCACGGTGATGGCACCGACGACTGCGCCGATCAGCCCGGCACCTTCACCCGGCTGATACCAGCCCAGCGCCTGCCCCAGGAACGAAGCGACGAAGGCGCCGACGATGCCGAGGATGGTGGTGAGGATGAAGCCCGACGGCTCACGGCTGCCCGGCATGATGAACTTCGCGATGATACCGGCAATGAAGCCGATCAGGATGGTCCAGAGAATTCCCATTGCTGCCTCCTTGGCGCCCTCATTGACGCTACGTGGAGAAAGCGCCCGGCGCCTGAACGGTTCCCAATGGGAGTGCTACTCATACTTCCCGCTCCTGCCCTGACCTAGACTGCCCCGGCCAATCAATTCCACGAGCCACGGGGGAGGGATATGTGGAGACTAGCGGTTATCTCGATCATCGGTATGAGCCTGAGCAGTTGCGGCACGCTGCCAAAGGGCGGCGCTGGGCCGGTCGTTTCGACGGCGCGGATCGTCGAGGCGATCCGGTGCGAGTTGGGTGAGGCGTTTGGCGCGGGCAATCCCGACCCCGCCGGGATGAAGACCTGGAGGATGCTCGCCACCATCACCATCAATGGCGACAGCGGCTACGAGGTGCGGCCGGGGCTCACCGGCGTCGCCGGCAAGGCAGGCAAGGCCAGCTGGAAGGCGCCGACGAGCGGTATCTCGGTCGTGGGCAGCACCAAACGCAAGATAGAGAACGAGTACGGCGTGCTCGACATCGGCGCAGAGATCGCGCGCGCGCCCTGCCCCGCACCCGGATCACCGGCAGCGACACAGGGGCTCGACCTGGCACAGTGGCTGTACGCGGCATCGGCCGGGCAGCCCACCAGCAATGCCAATGTGACTCCAAAGAAGGTGAGCTATAACCACACCTACACAGTGGGCGTTTCGGCGGGCGGCGGGCTGACCTTCACCTTCGTCGACTTCAGCCTGTCGTTCGAGGGGAACAAGGCCAGCGCCAGCACGGCCTATACCATCGATGTCCGGCTGGAGCCGCAGCCCCTGCCCCGCCTGCTGGTGGCAGAGCCCGACCGGTTCCTGAGCGGGCCGGACCCGTTCGACAGCCTGCGCGCCGACCGGGACGCCGACGAGGAAGAAGAAACCATCATCAAGGTACCGCCGGGACAGTCGATCATCATCGGGCCCTGATGCCGCTTGCCCGCGCGCGTGGCTTCCACTATAGCCACGCGCCATGAAGTACCCGTCACCCCTGGAGGACGGGTGCGTGAGCTTTGAGAACTCAAAGATCACACCAACCCATGAATGGAACATTCAATGGCTACTGCTGCCAAAGAGCTCAAGGCTCAGGCGCGGAGCGGGGTGGGCAAGGGGGCCGCTCGTGCACTGCGTCGCGAGGGGCTCATTCCCGCCGTCATCTATGGTGACAAGAAGCCTCCCCTGCCGATCTCGATCTCGTATAACGAGGCGATGAAGTCCATCTACGCCGGTGGTTTTCTGTCGCACATCATCACCGTCGACGTTGACGGTGAGAAGCACCGCGTCATTCCCCGCGACTACCAGCTCGATGTCGTCAAGGACAAGGCGCTGCACGTCGACTTCCTGCGCGTGGGCAAGGGCACCAAGCTCAATGTTCAGGTGCACGTGAACTTCATCAACGAGGAAGCCTCGCCGGGCATCAAGCGCGGTGGTGTGCTGAACATCATCCACCACACGCTCGACCTGACCGTCGATGGCGACAACATCCCCGAGGAAGTCATCGTCGACCTCACCGGCCTCGATGTTGGCGACAGCATCCACATCTCCTCCGTCAAGCTGCCGGCCGGTGCATCCGACCACAGCCACGAGGACGACCTGACCATCGCGACGATCGTCGCACCGTCGGGTCTGCGTGCCGAGGAAGCTGCTGGCGGCGACGACGCGGCCAAGGAATAATGCCTGCGGGGCGGGCTTCGGTCCGCCCCACTCCCGCTGTCCGGCCCCTGCCCTTCGGAGTGTTCACCGTTTCCTGGAAACGGAGCCCCCTCCGAGTCTTTGACTGGTCGCTCTTTCGAACCGGAAAAGTCTGCAACTTTTCCTGAAAGCGCTCTGCCTGGATGACTAGCCGATGCATCTGATCGTCGGCCTCGGCAACCCCGGGGACAAGTACAAGGGCAACCGGCACAATATCGGCTTCATGGCCGTCGATGCGATCGCCCGGCGCCACAACTTCCCCGGCTTTAGGGAGAAGTTCCAGGGCCTCATCTCCGAAGGCACGATCGACGGCGAAAAGGTGCTGCTGCTGAAGCCGCAGACCTTCATGAACTCGTCCGGCGACAGCGTGCAGAAGGTCGCGAAGTTCTACCAGCTCGGCGCCGCCGACATCTCCGTGCTCTACGACGAGATCGACCTCGCCCCCGGCAAGACCCGGGTGAAGGTGGGTGGCGGCAATGGCGGCCATAACGGGCTTCGCTCGATCGATCCGCAGATCGGCCTCGGCTACCGCCGGGTACGGCTGGGTGTCGGGCACCCCGGCCACAAGGACGCGGTGATGCACCACGTGCTCGGCGATTTCGCCAGGGCCGAGCAGACGGCGTGGCTCAATCCGCTGCTCGATGCGATTGCCGACAACGCGGCGATGATCCTCAAGGGCGACGACAGCGGCCTGATGAACAAGCTGGCGATCGCCGTACAGGGCGATGGCGCCGAACGCACGCAGCGCCCCGAAGCGGCCGATCCGACGCGCAAGAAGACTCCGGGACAGTCGCATATCCGCGCCGCAAACCCCACCGCACCGCAGGCCAAGGTGCCCCAGTCCGGCCCGATGGCCGACATGCTGAGCAAACTGTTCGGCAAGAAGGACTGAGACGGCGGCCCCGCCAAATCGATTGACTTCCGCGCCCGATACCCTGATTTGAGGCGCAATCAATTCCGGAGACACCCATGGGTTTCAAGATGGGCATCGTCGGTCTGCCCAACGTGGGCAAATCGACGCTTTTCAACGCGCTGACGCGCACCGCCAACGCGCAGGCCGCCAACTTTCCGTTCTGCACCATCGAGCCGAACACCGGTGAGGTCGCCGTGCCGGACGCGCGGCTCGACAAGCTGGCGCAGGTCGGCAAGTCCCAGCAGATCGTCCCGGCGCGCATGAGCTTCGTCGATATTGCCGGCCTCGTGAAGGGCGCGAGCAAGGGCGAAGGGCTAGGCAACCAGTTCCTTGCCAACATCCGCGAGTGCGACGCCATCGCCTACGTGGTGCGCTGCTTCGAGGATGGCAACATCATCCACGTCGCCAACAAGATCGATCCGATCGCCGACGCCGAAGTCGTCGAGACCGAGCTGATGCTGGCCGACCTCGAGAGCCTCGAGAAGCGTCGCAACGGCGTCGAGAAGAAGGCCAAGGTCGGCGACAAGGACGCCAAGCTGGCGCTCGACCTGATCGACCGTTCGCTGGTGCTGCTGCGCGAGGGCAAGTCGGCCCGCCTCGTGAAGCGGTCCGAAGACGAGGAGAAGGCGTTCCGTGAGTTGCAGCTGCTGACCAGCAAGCCGGCGCTCTATGTGTGCAACGTCGATGAAGGTTCGGCGGCGACGGGCAACGCCATGACCAAGCTGGTCGAGGACTACGCCAGGCAGCACAATGCCGCGGTGATCGTCATCTCGGCCGAGATCGAGAGCCAGCTGGCGCAACTGCCCGACGCCGAGCAGTCAGAGTTCCTGGAATCGCTGGGGCTGCATGAGCCTGGCTTGAATCGCTTGATCCGCGAATCCTACCAACTGCTTGGCCTGCAGACTTATTTCACCGTCGGACCGAAAGAGGCCCGCGCCTGGACCATCCACAAGGGCGATCGCGCCCCGCAGGCGGCGGGTGTCATCCATACCGATTTCGAGCGCGGCTTCATCCGCGCCCAGACCATTGCTTTTGAAGATTACGTTTCCCTCGGTGGCGAAGTGCCGGCCAAGGAAGCCGGAAAGGCCCGCGACGAGGGCAAGGAATATGTCGTCAAGGATGGCGACGTCATGATGTTCAAGTTCAATACCTAAAGCCCCTGGGGCAAAATGTTTGAGACCTATCTGGGCGGCTGGTGGTCCCTCACCAGCGCCTACCTGACCGACGCCGTTTCACTGGCGAGCGGCAACGTCACTGCCATGTCGGTGACCGCGGCGGCCGGGCTGCTGATGCTGGCGGCCGGGCTGGTTCTGGCGGTGGTCCAGCGGGTGACGCGGGCGCGCCTGCTGATCGTGCCCGCCATCCTCACCCTGCTCTGGCCGGTCTTCATCCTCTTCATCGAGGATACGATTGCCTGGATCGGCCGGATCTTCATTTCGATCTTCGGGGTCGGCGCGCTGCTGATCTGGATCGGCGTGATCATCGGCAAGGCGCCGCAGCGACTGCCGTTCTGGCTGATCGGGCTCGGGCTCGCCAGTTTGGTCGCCTATTTCGGGCTCGTCACGCTGGTTCCCCTGCTGCTTTAGCTGCGGTGACAGGCCCCCATGCACGCCGGAGGGCTTGCCATAGCCGTTGGCTACGCTATGTGTGTGACCGCAGTACCGGGCCCCTCTGACGCGGCAGACTATCGCCACGTGATGTCGGAACTGAATCCACTTCAACATGGAGAAAGGTCCGGCACATGGATGCCCTTCTCGCAGCCTTTTCAGGCGATTTTCTCGGCACCCCGATCTACTTCTGGGTGATCTTCATCACGATCGTCGTCGGGCTGCTGGCCTTTGACCTCGGTGTTCTCAACCGCAACGACCATGAGATTTCTGCCAAGGAGAGCCTGACGCTCTACGCCGGCTATGTCATAGTGGCCGCATTGTTCGGTACCTGGGTATGGTTCAGCCGCGGCGCTCAGTCCGGGCTGGAGTTCTTCACCGGCTATCTCATCGAGCAGAGCCTCGCGATGGACAACATGTTCGTCATCGCGACCATCTTCGGCTTCCTCGCCGTGCCGCGCATCTACCAGCACCGAGTGCTGTTCTGGGGCATCATCGGTGTGATCGTGTTCCGCGCCATCTTCATCGGTCTGGGCGCCGCGCTGGTCTACTCGTTCAGCTGGATCCTCGTGTTCTTCGGCGCCTTCCTGATCTTCACCGGCATCAGGATGTTCTCGCACAAGGACGCAGAGCCGGACATGGAGAACAATGCGATCCTGAAGTTCCTCAGGAAGCATTTCCGCATCTCGAAGGACCTCGACGGACACAACTTCACCACCAAGCAGACGGACACCAAGACCGGCAAGATCGTTCGTGTCCTGACCCCGCTGGGCGTGGCGCTGATCATGGTCGAAACCGTCGACCTGATCTTCGCGGTCGACTCGGTGCCGGCAGTGTTCGCGGTGACGCAGGATACATTCATCGTCTACACCTCGAACATCTTCGCCATCCTAGGTCTGCGTGCGCTGTACTTCGCGCTGGCCGCCGCTATGAACCGCTTCCGCTACCTTCAGGTTTCGCTGGCCATCGTGCTGGTGCTGATCGGCATCAAGGTGGCCCTTGTGCCGTTCGGCGTGAAGATCGACACGTTGTTCTCGCTGATCGTCACCATCGGCATCCTGGCCGGCGGCGTAATCTTCTCTCTGTGGAAGACGCGCAACGAGCGCAACATCAGCGCCGTCGAGGCTCCCAAGTAGGCCCACATCGAGCCGTGACGCGACGATCCCTTCGGCCCGGGCGGCGGCAGACTGCCAGCTGTCCGGGTTGCCGGAGACTGTGGGTTGACGTAAACGTCACCCCATGAACCCGATCACCGCCGACCGCCGCCACTTCGAGGACCTCGCGCTCGGCGAGGAAGTCGCGCTGGGCAGCATCACCGTGACGAAGGAGATGATCATCTCGTTCGCCCGCGAGTTCGACCCCTTCCCGTTCCACCTCGACGAAGCAGCCGCGAAGCGTTCACTGCTGGGCGGCCTCGCCGCCTCCGGCTGGCAGACGGCCGGGCTGACATTGCGGCTGCTGACCGACGCCTTCCTCACCAGAATCGCGTCGGCCGGCGGCCTCGGCTTTTCCGATCTGAAGTGGAAGCGGCCGGTGATGAAGAACGACACCATCACCGGCACAGGACGGATCATCGAGTTGCGCCGCTCGCGCCACCACCCGCAATGGGGTGTGCTGACCATCGAGCTCGACATGCGCAACCAGAAATTCGAGCCGGTGATGAGCATGAAGCTGGCCAACCTGATCGAGACACGCGAACCGGCCGCTGCGGAGGCGACGCCATGACCCGCTGGTTCGAGGACATCACCATCGACGAGGCGTTTCCGCTCGGCAGCCACACCTTCACCGAAGACGAGATCGTGCGGTTCGCAGCCGACTACGACCCGCAGTACTTTCACCTGCGGGACACTGGCGCTGAACACAGCCACTTCGGCGGCCTGATCGCCTCGGGCTGGCATACGGTGGTGGTGGGGCATCGCAAGATGGTCGATGCACTGGCTGCCGAAGAGCTGCGGCTGAAGGGCCTCGGCGAAGAACCAGGCGTGTCGGGGCCTGGCGCAGGCGTCAACCGGATGGACTTCAAGGCACCGGTGCGGCCGGGCGACACGGTAAGCTACACGCTGGTGGTGTCGGCGAAGCGGCCGTCCAACTCCCTGCCCGGCTGGGGCATCCTCACCAACCAGCTCAGCGCGGTGAACCAGCGCGGGGAAACCGTCTACCAGTCCGAGCTGATCGGATTTTCCAAGCTGCGTGACTTCAAAATGCCGCTTCGGCTTCGCATGCTGGAGGCGTTGACCAAGCTCCCCGGATTAGGGAAGTTGCTCACCAAGAGTCGATAGCAGCCGCGCCTGCCCAACCGCAGCACCTGCGGCTGCTTCCGAAGCGTTCGAACGGAGTTGAACCGCGCCATGCGCCACGCCCTTGCCACTCTGCTGCTGCTTTCGATCGCCGCCCCAGCCTCCGCCCAGACGATGAGCGGGGTGGGCGTGGAAGGCAACTGGGGCTGCCGCGCCAATATCGACGGCAAGCGCGCCGGGCTGCTGACGGTGTACGCTGGCGCCTATGCCTATGCCTCGGCCAATTTCGGCTCCGCCGCCTCGGGCACCGGTACGGCCGAGATGGCGAGCAACGGCGTCACCTTCCTCGACGGCAATCTGATTCTCGGGGCCGGCATTACCACGGCGATTCTTGGCTTTGACGAAACCGGCCGGGATGTCCTGCAGCTCTACACGGCCGAAAAGAACGTCCTTACCTGCACGCCACGGGGCTGAAACAACAAGACGCCCGGTGGGGTCCGGGCGTCTGCTTGCAGCTCAAACGGTTCGGGTCAGTTGAGCAGCAACTCGCGATGGCTCGGGGTCTGCAGGTCGATGAGTTCCTGCTCCAGCTTCTCGCCCACCGTTGCATCGTAGCGGCCAGTGCGAAACGTCGCGATGATTTCGGCTATGCGCGTTGCGCGCCAGCGGAACGATCGCTCGCTCTCGCCATCGAAGCGCCTGGTGTTCACCGGCGGCCACCCGTCCATAGCATCCTCCGTACTCAATACGAAGAAGGCTAAGGCATTGAAGTTAGATGCCGTTGAGCCGACGGTTAGAATTTGGAGAGAGACTTACCGCCGGCTCGGCATCATGTAACCGACGCCACGCACCGTCTCGATGAGCGACGGCTCGCCCGGAACGTCGATCTTGGCGCGCAGATAGCGCACGTAGACGTCGACAATCTTGGTGCCCGGATCGTAGCCGTAGCTCCAGACACCGTTGAGCAGCCGCTCGCGGCTCACCACCTTGTCGGCATTGCTCATCAGGTAGCGCAGCAGTTCGAACTCGCGGGCGGTGAGCGCGATGGGGCGGCCGTCGCGGCTGACGCGCCGCGACTCGGGGTCGAGCGCCAGTGGCCCGACGCGCAGCTCGCCTTCGGCATCGTCGAGGTCCGCACGGCGGCGGCGCAGCGCAACGATCCGGGCCAGCAGTTCTTCGAAGGCAAAGGGCTTGGTCATGTAGTCGTCGGCGCCGCCCTTCAGACCCTCGATCTTGTCGTCGAGTGAGTCGCGCGCCGTGAGCATCAGGATCATCGCCTTGCCGCGCTCCTCGCGCAGCAGCTTGGCGACCTCGAGGCCATCGATGTAGGGCAGCATGCGATCGAGGATGATCAGCTCGAACTCGTCGGTCCGGGCCCGTTCCAGCCCGTCGCGGCCATCGAGTTCGACCGCCACCTGGTGCCCTTCGGCCGCCAGGCCGCGTTCCAGGAAGCCGGCGATGCGGCGATCGTCCTCCACCACCAGGATCCTCATCTGGCCTCCCTCATCGGCAATGTGACGGTCAGCACGGCGCCGCCTTCGGGCCGGTTGTCGAGATCGATGCGACCGCGATGCAGCTCGACGATCTCACGCGCGATGGCGAGGCCGATGCCGATGCCGCGATTGTGCAATTCGCGCTCGCCGCTGCCGCGGAAGAAACGCTCGAACACGCGCGGCTTTTCCTCGTCGATGAGGCCGGGGCCTTCGTCCGTCGTCTCGATCACAACAGATTCGCCATCGCGCCGGGTGCGGATGGTGACGGCAGCGCCGGGCGCCGAGTGCTTGATGGCATTGTCGATGCCGATCAGCAGCACGCGCTTCAGGCGGCGCGGGTCTCCTTCGACGAGGGCGCCGTCGTCGTCGAGCTGGGTGTCGATCGTGACTTCCCGCGGCTCGGCGAGGCTGGCCCCCTCCCCCGCCGCGCCCGCGACGATTTCGGCCAGCGGCACCACGAGCGGTCGGAACTCCTGGTCCTCGGAATCGGCACGGGCGTAGGCGATGAGGTCCTCGAGCAGTTCGCCCAGTTCAGCCGCCTGCCCATGCACCCGCTCCAGCGTATCGCGCAGATCAGTGGCATCGGGCGCCCCGCGCAGCCCCACCTCGGCCTCGCCGCGGAGGATGGTGACGGGCGTGCGCAGCTCGTGGCTGATATCGGCGAGGAACTGCGCCCGCCGCATCTCCAGAGCGCCCAGCCGTCGCTCCGCATCGCGCACCGCCTGGTCGCGGATGGAAACATCGCCGGCAGCATTGCCCTCGATGCGGCGGATCGAGCGCAGGGCCAGCAGTCCGATGACGAGGATGCCGACAAGACCTCCGCCGCCGACACCGGCCGCAAGCAGTGTCAGCTGCTGCTGGGCAAACTCTGCCGCCGTCTCCAGCTCCAGCACTTCGTCCTGCTCCCCCTGCACCTCGCTGTCGATCAGCGGTTGCAGTTCGTTGCTGAGGCGGAAGGCGATCTCGAGGTTGAACAGAGACCTCGCCTCATCCTGCCGCCCCTCGCGCAGCTGGATGAGCATGCGCGCGGTGGAGCGGTCGATGGCGCGGTAGAGCTCGGTCATCCGGCGGGAGTTGTCGAGTTCTGGCAGCGCCCCCTGGACGTCGCCCACGCCGGCCAGGGCCGCGATCTGTTCGCGTGTCACTTGCGACAGGCGGGCGAAGTGGCGCTCCATGGCGACACGGGAGTGCCCGAGAATGTCGAGCCCGTTGCGATTGAGCAGGAGCACCATGGCGACGTTCTCGCCGTACTGGTTGGCGGCGCCGTCGATGGCAGCCAGGGTCACCAGCCGCTCATGCACGCTGGCGACCCGCTGCGCCGAGTAGCCGGCCTGCCACAGCGCGTAGGCGGCGATGACGCCGAGCGCGCCGAAGATCAGGACCGCCCACAGGACCAGCGCCGCGATCAGTGCCCGAATGCTCATGCCGGCGAACCTGCTCCCCAGCCTGACCCTAGCATCGATCGCCGCCGGGATACGAACCGCGCGGAACCAATGAGGTGCATTGAAAAGTCGCCTCAGTGGCCCTCGAAATCGATGAGCTTGAACACCTCGACGCCAACGTCGCGAAGCTTTTCCGCACCGCCGAGGTCGAACAGGTCGATGACGAAGCCGGCATGCTTCACTTCGGCGCCGGTGCGGCGGAGCAGCGAAACGGCAGCGAGTGCGGTGCCGCCGGTGGCGATGAGGTCATCGACCATCAACACCCGGTCGCCCGGCTTGAGCACGTCGGCATGGATCTCGATGGTATCGACACCGTACTCGAGCGCGTAGTTCTGGCCGATGGTCTCGCCGGGCAGCTTGCCCTTCTTGCGCACCGGCACAAAGCCGACGCCGAGAGCGATCGCCACCCCTGCCCCGAAGATGAAGCCACGCGCCTCGATGCCGGCGACATGGGTGATGCCGAGGTCGCGATGGGCGTCGGCGATGCGCTCGATGCTGGCGCGGAACCCCTCGGGATTCTCGATCAGCGTCGTGATGTCGCGAAACAGGATCCCCTTCTTCGGATAGTCGGGGATGGAGCGGACGAGGGACTTGAGGTCGAGCATGGGTCTTGCCGGGCGAGAAAACGAGAAAACGCCGGTGACCCTAAGGTCTACCGGCGTCCTGCGAAAGCCCGAATCTTGTCGCGTCGAACGGTGTTCGTACGCGCCTCAGCGCTTGGTGCTGTTCATGATCTTGCGCGCCAGCTGGCCGGCCTTGTAGGCGCCGGTGAGCGTTGCATCGCGTGCCGCCGCCTGCACCTTGGGGTTGAAGATCACCGGCGCGGCAGCCAGCACCGCGGGATGTGTCGCCACGCGCCTCGCCAGCGTCACAGCGGTGAGTGCGGTACGCAGAATGGACATGCGCGGCCTCCATGGTTCGTGGCGACATTATCTGCGAGTGCGGGCCGGACGCAAGGCCGGTCGCCCACAAATGAAGAGGGGCCCCTGCGGGCCCCTCGAAATGCTGATCGCCGAGAACTGGCCTCAGTGCTCGACCTTCGACCACAAGCGACGCTTCACGATGTACAGGATGCCGGCGAAGACGATCAGGAACACCATCACCTGCAGGCCGGATTCCTTGCGCGCCACGAGGTGCGGCTCGGCCATCCACATGGCGAAGGCGGCGAAGTCGCGCGAATACTGGTCGACCGTCATCGGAACGGCCGTGCCGTTCTCGGCTTCGGCGTAGGTGACGAGACCATCCGACAGCGGCGGCGGCATGCCGATCGCGTGGCCCGGGAAGTAGTGGTTGTAGTACTTGCCCTCGGGCAACTCGAACGGGGTACCGTCCGAATTGACAGTGCCCGCCGGCACCTCGTCTTCGTAGCCGGTCAGCAGCGCATGGATGTAGTCCGGACCGCCTTCGGCATAGGGGGTGACGTAGTTCAGCAGCCACCACGGGAACGGCTGGCTGGTGTTGCGGGCCTTGGCCATGACCGACAGGTCCGGCGGCGCGATGCCGCCATTGGCCTCGGCCGCCTCGATGTCGTTGGCGAAGGGCGACGGCCAGCGATCGGCCGGCACGGCGGTGCGGGTGCCGCCCTCGGCCGAGATGTCAGCGATGCTGTACTCGGCAGCGAGCGCCTTAACCTGGCCCTCGGTGAATCCAGGACCGCCCTTTTCCGAGAGATTGCGGAACGCCATCAGCCGCCCGCCGTGGCAGCTCGCGCAGACTTCGCGGAACACCTGGAAGCCGCGCTGCAGCTGGTTCTGGTCATAGGTGCCGAAGAGGCCAGCGAAGGACCACGGCTCCTTCTTGATCTCCGGACCAGCCTCGGCCGAGATGGCCGGGGTGGCAGCGGCGATCAGGCCGATGCACAGTGCGCCGAGGATGCTCTTGATCTTGTTCATTTTGGTAGCAGCCCCGAAGCTCAGTGTGTCGCCTGCGCCGCGGGAGCGGCATCGTGCTTGAGCACGGACTCGGAGATCGACGGCGGTAGCGGCCGCGGAACTTCGAACCGGCCAAGCAGCGGCAGGATGACGATGAAGTATGCGAAGTAGTAGACCGTGCAGATCTTCGAGAAGTCCGCCACGGCGATGCCGAGCACCTTGCCGTCGGCCGCCGAGGCGCCGAGGTAGGCGAGCATCACGAAGTTGATGATGAACAGCCAGTAGAACCACTTGAAGACCGGCCGGAACGCGCCCGAGCGCACCTTGGAGGTATCGAGCCAAGGCACGAAGAACAGCACCAGCAGCGAACCGGCGAAGAAGATCACGCCGCCCAGCTTGCTATCGATGAACAGGATGTTGAAGTCGATGGCGCGCAGGATCGCGTAGAACGGCAGGAAGTACCATTCGGGCACGATGTGGGCCGGCGTCACCTGGCTGTTGGCCATGATGTAGTTGTCGGCATGGCCGAGCAGGTCCGGTGCGAAGAACACGAACCAGGCGAAGGGGATGCAGAACACCACGATCGCGAACAGGTCCTTCATCGTGTAGTACGGATGGAACGGCACGGTGTCGCGGGTCGACTTCACATCGACGCCGATCGGGTTGTTGTTGCCCGGAATGTGCAGCGCCCAAATGTGCAGGCCAACCACCGCCGCGATGATGAACGGCAGCAGGTAGTGCAGCGAGAAGAAGCGGTTGAGCGTGGCATTGTCGACCGCGAAGCCGCCGCGCAGCAGCTGCAGGATCGGGTCGCCGACGACCGGGATGGCGGCAACGATGTTGGTGATCACCGTCGCGGCCCAGAAGCTCATCTGGCCCCAGGGCAGCACGTAGCCCATGAACGCCGTCGTCACCATCAGCACGAACAGCAGCACGCCGAGGATCCAGAGGATCTCGCGGGGCGCCTTGTAAGAGCCATAGTAAAGGTTGCGGGACATATGCATGTAAACCGCGAAGAAGAACATCGAGGCGCCCACGGCGTGGGCAGCCTGGAGGATGCGGCCGCCGTTCACGTCGCGGCGGATGTGCTCGACGGAGTCAAAGGCCATCGCCACATGCGGGGTATAGTGCATGGCGAGGATGATGCCGGTTACGATCTGCGAAACCAACATGAAGGCGAGAATCCCGCCGAAGGTCCAGAAGTAGTTGAGGTTTTTCGGGGTCGGGAAGTCCACCAGGTGCTCTTTGGCGAACCGGATTACCGGCAGCCGCTGGTCGACCCATTTCTCGACGGCGTTGCCCGGGACGTAGCTGGATTCGTGAGCCATAGTTTTAGTGTCCCTTAGCCGATCTGCACAAGCGTATCGGAAACGAATTCATACGGAGGCAGCACCAGATTGGTCGGCGCCGGGCCCTTCCGGATACGACCGGCAGTGTCATAGTCAGAACCGTGGCACGGGCAGAACCAGCCGCCGAACTCGCCGGCTTCGCCAACCGGGATGCAGCCCAGATGCGTGCAGTTGGCAATCATGATCAGCCACTGTTCGTGGCCGACCTTGGTGCGCTGCTCGTCGGTCTCGGGGTCCTTGAGGTCGCTCATCGGAACGGCCTTTGCCTCTTCGATCTCGGCAGCCGTGCGGTGACGGATGAACACCGGCAGGCCGCGCCACTTGATGGTGACCGACTCTCCTTCGGCGATGCTCGAGATGTCGAACTCGATGCTGGCTAGGGCCAGCACCGATGCGTCCGGGTTCAGCGAATTGATAAGCGGCCAGGCAACGCCTGCGACGCCAACCGCGCCAACCGCGCCTGCCGCGACATAAAGAAAATCGCGTCGACCCGCAGCGGGGCCTTCCTGATGTGCCGAATTGGATTGCGTCGCCAAGGTTAGCTTCCGTCTATTGTGCCTTGATCAGCGCCTTGGTGCCGTCTGACCGGCTCGCCTGTGCGAGCATAGCCGACCCCCGCCCTCAAAGGCGCGTGATTTGGGCGTTCTTTTGGCACTGTCATGGCAGCTTGTCCAGCGCCGCCACAGATGACTTCCTGCCGCTGCGACACTATAGCAACGACACCCAAGCCGCCAAAGACCCAACCGTTAGAGTCCACTAAAAATCAGCATCGCTCTCGCCCTCTACCAGCCCGACATTGCCCAGAACACCGGCACCATGCTGCGGCTGGGCGCCTGCCTTGGCGTGCATGTCCACATCATCCACCCGACCGGCTTCCCGTTCTCGGCAAAGGCAATCAAGCGCAGCGCACTGGACTACCTCGAGCATGCCGAGTTCACCGAGCATGCGAGCTGGGACCACTTTCGCGACTGGCAACTGGAATCGGGCCGGCGCCTCGTGCTGCTGACCACCAAGGCGGCCAGCTCAAGCTACGATGCGGACTACACGCCCGGCGACATCCTGCTGATGGGACGAGAGAGCGCCGGAGTACCTGATGCAGTTGCGGAAGCGGCCGACCTGCGGGTTCGCATCCCCATGCGACAAGCCATGCGTTCGCTCAACGTGGCGGTGGCCGCCAGCCTCGTGCTAGGGGAGGCACTCCGACAGACTGGCCATTTCGAAGCGCTGACATGACCTTGCCCGCCGACATTGATTCAAAGAAGGAGCGCGCCGCCCTGTGGTTCCGGCAGGTGCGCGACGACCTCGTGGCCCGCCTCGAAGCGATCGAGGCCGACGCAACGGGGCCGCATGCCGATCGCCCGGCGGGCCGCTTCGAGCTGAAGCCCTGGTCGCGCGAGGATGGCGGCGGCGGCGAGATGGGGATGCTGCACGGCCGGGTGTTCGAAAAGGCCGGCGTGCACATCTCGGTCGTGCACGGGCAGTTCACCGAGGAATTCGCCCGGCAGATGCCGCATACCGAGGCCGGCGCCGAGTTCTGGAGTGCCGGGGTGTCGGTGATCATCCACCCCTGGAATCCCAACGTGCCGGCCGCGCACATGAACACACGGATGATCGTGACGGGGAAATACTGGTTCGGGGGCGGCGGCGACCTGACACCGGTGCTGGATCGGCGGCGCGTGCAGGATGATCCCGACTCGCTCGATTTCCACGCTGCCTACAAGGCTGCCTGCGACGCGCATCCGGGGGTCGACTACGCCGCGTACAAGAAGTGGTGCGACGACTATTTCTGGCTGGCCCACCGCAATGAGCCGCGCGGTATCGGTGGCATTTTTTACGACCGGCACTCGACCGACGACTGGGAAGCCGACTTCGCTTTCACCCAGGATGTCGGTCGCGCCTTCCTCGATGTCTATCCCCGCCTCGTCCGCCGCAACTTCAAGACACCGTGGACTGAGGCGGACCGCGACGAGCAACTGGTTCGCCGCGGCCGCTATGTCGAGTTCAACCTGCTCTACGACCGCGGCACGACCTTCGGGCTGAAGACCGGCGGAAATGTCGAGGCGATCCTCTCATCCATGCCGCCGGCCGTGAAGTGGCCCTAGCCGGCCCGCGCGCGGATCGGTTGCGACAGGGACGCTGCGAGTTCTTCTAAGGTGCCGGGAAGCGGCACGTCGAACGCCGAGGCAAGGCGGCGGACGGCCTCGTAGTCGACGCGGCTGCGCAATGCCATATCGACCAGCGCCATCACCGCCGATGAGGCGGGCTGCGCCGACTTGTAGGAGCGCTGCTCCACGTTGGCAGCAAAGACGTCGCAGACGGTCAGGATGCGCGTGAGCGGCGCGATCCGATCGGCGGTGAGACCATCAGGGTAGCCACTGCCATCGAGTGCTTCGTGGTGATGCAGGACCGCGTCGAGAACGGCCTCGGGCAGTTCTGCGTGAGACTTCAGGTAGTCGTAGCCAAGGCGCGGATGCCGCTTGATGACAGCGAATTCGCTCTCGGTCAGCTTCCCCGGCTTGTCAAGAATCTGCTGGGGAATCGACGCCTTGCCGACGTCATGCAGCAGCGCAGCATTAACGAGAGAGGCAGCGATGAAGGGGTTGAGTCCGTTCCTGGTCGCGTAGGTCGCGGCAACGCCAGCCACCAGGAGGCAGTGCTGGAACGTGCCCTCGTGGTGCTCGCGCACGGTATCGAGCCACCGCTCGCCGCCAATGGCGCCGACATCCGCCAGCACTTCCTTGCTGGCCAGTGTAACCATGTCCGCGTCGATCGGCCGGTCACCGGCCAATCCCTTGAACAGTCCGGCGATCGCCTTGCCTGCCGAGAGCGCCGACTTGCCACCCGGAGCAGCAGCAATCACCGCCCGCTTGGCGGGGGCGATCGGCGTGGCCAGTTCCGCAAGGCTTGACAGGTCGCGGCGTAACTCGCTCAACGCCCTCTCCCGGCTGACATGGTGGGTAGCCCCAAGAGAATTGGCCTGGACCCGGGAGGCGTAGGTTGCGGTGCCGTTGTCGACGATAAAACGGCGCAACACTGTCAGTGGCAATCCTGACAACAGCCGCTTGAGGGCCTCAACGGATGCTGCATTGCGCATGTTGATGTTGACGATCACTTGCGCAACGTCGCCCAGAACGATGTCGCTTTCGCAGCCGAGCAGCCACAGTGGGAGCGCCAGTTGGGCCGCCAAGTTATCGGACTCCGAAGCACTGTCTTCGTCGCATACGACGACAGCGAGATAGCGCGGTTGCTCCACCCTTGGCTTGACCATTCGCCTGCTAACCCCAGTGCCGCAGCAAAAAGCCCGCTTTGCACGCCCTCTAGATCAGCATCTCTGACAATTGTTAAGGCTTTCTCACCCCGGCCACGCAGCACTTTGGGAAGGGAACGAACTATGTCAGCCGGCGTTTGCCAACGGGGCTCGTACAACAGGAGCAGATCGATGAAATCGTTCGAGTGCGGCACTCTCGTTCCGGGGTGCCACTGGCATACCGAAGCCGACGATCAGGCAGAGGTGGTACGCCGCGCTGCCGAGCACCTACGATCCGCCCACGGCGAGGACGAGATCCGGCCGGGAATGGTCGAGCAGATCAAGGCCCGTGTGCACGAAAAGGGTCAGTAGCCAACCTGATCAGCGCCGCGCCAGCGCCAGCAGGGCATCGCGATCGAGGGTGAAACCGCCCTCGATCCACAGCCGTTCGAGCCGTTCGAGCTCGGCGCCCAGCACTGGGCCGGGCCGCAGCCCGGCTGCGATCAGATCCTCCCCACCGACCGGGAAGCGGGGGACGTCGAGCCGTTCCAGTTGTTCGACCACCGCCGCCCTGCCCGCCTCCCCCCAGTCGGACAGCACCATGGCGACGTCGATGCCATCGGCCAATCCCGCCGGGTGGCGATAGGCTGCCTCATAGACCCCGAAATCACCGAGCAGCCGCGCGACGGTCAGCACGGCGGATGCAGTGCGGATCTCGTCGTTCGACAGTCGCCAGGCTTCCTGCAGGGCGTCGGCAGAAACCGCGGTCAGCAGGATGGCGAGGCGTCCGGTGAGATTGGGGCGCCGGGCGCGGCGCTCGTACTGGTGCAGCAGCTTGACCGCGCCATCCGGCAGGTCGAGCACCCCGGCGCGGATCATGGCAGCGAGGGTGTTGCCGACCCGCGGCAGCGCCAGCATGCGGCGCATTTCCGCCCCGACCCGCTCCGCCGCGAGCCGTCCCAGCGTGCCGGCGGCAGCCTTGCAGGCCGCATAGCCGTCAGGGTCGAGGCGCTCGCTGCCGTGGCTGGCAGAGAAGCGGAAGAAGCGGAAGACGCGCAGCCGGTCCTCGGCGATGCGATGCGCGGGGTCGCCGATGAACCTGACCTTGCGGGCAAGCAGGTCGTCGAGGCCGCCAAGCGGGTCGAACAGGGTACCGTCCATGCCGGCGTAGAGCGCATTCATGGTGAAGTCGCGCCGCGCCGCGTCCTGCTTCCAGCTGGTGTCGAACCGGACCACGGCGTGCCGCCCATCGGTTTCGACATCTTCGCGCAGCGTGGTGACTTCGGCGAGCAGAGTATCGAGCTTGAGGGTGACGGTGCCGTGCTCGATGCCGGTGGGATAGGCGGCGACACCCGCACGTCCGGCCCGGTGAGTAACCTCCTCTGGCGTGAGTTCGGTGGCGAGGTCCACATCGGCGGCGGCATGCGGCAGGTCGAGCAGCGTATCGCGCACGATGCCGCCGACGGCACGGGTGCGAGCCTGCGCCCCATCGAGCAACGCCATGAGGCGCTGCGTCTCCGGTCGCATCAGCCACTCGGCCCGCCTGAGCCGGCTTTCGCTATCCCCCGTGTTCAACCGGCCTCCGGGCGCAACGCCAGATCGTGGAAACGTCGCGTAAGGTTCGCGGTAATTCCCCAGATGACAAGCCCGGAATGATTGATCTGCCAGGTCGAATGCTCGCGCCCGGCCCGATTGATACGAAAGGTTGAGTAGCTTCCGGGCTCCATCAGGTAGTCGAGCGGGACCTCGAACACTGATCGAACCTCGCCAGGGTTGGGGATGAACGGGGCGCTGGGAATAACTTCGGCGACCACCGGGGTGATCAGGTAGTTGGTGCCGGTGTAGTACAGCGGCATGTAGCCCAGGATGCGGGCATCGGCGGCGTGCATCGACACCTCCTCGCCCGCCTCGCGCACCGCGGCAGCGCCGGGCCCGCTGTCCTCGGGGTCGATCTTGCCGCCCGGGAACGCGATCTGCCCCGAGTGGGAGCGCAGGTCCGGCGAGCGCTCGGTGTAGAGGATCGACACCCCTTCTGGCCTGCGGATGAGGCTGATCAGGACCGCGGCGGGTACGGGGGGCCGATCGGGCGGGATGTCGGGCGCCCAGTCGGGCGTGAGCGCCGCAGGCGCGACCGGCTCCGGTGACGCCAGCAGCCTGCTGCCGATTCGCGCGATGAGGTCGTCGTCGGCAGCCAAGCCGGGCTCCGGTGGTTCAGGAACGCTTCTTGGCGCCGAAAGCCTTGATCGGGCCGGCGAGACGCGCCGCCATGGTCGGGTCCTGCGAATAGCACAGCACGCGCGTCGGATCGACCGGGCCGGGCCAGACCACGGCGCCGGGAATGGTCGGTACCCAGCCGAGCGGGCAGTAGTAGTCGCGGTCACCGACCAGCAGCACGAAGCTGCCCTCACCGCGCTCGAGCGCGATGCGGCTCACTTCCCTCGCCAGCAGTTTGCCGGCGCCGCGCTTGCGGAAATCCGGGTGCGTGGCGAGCGGGCCGAGCATGTAGCCGTCGATGCCGCCAACCGAAATCGGCGTCATCCAGACCGAGCCGCAGGGCTGGCCGTTCACCTCGGCGATGAGGCTCAGCGTCGGGTCGATCGGGAAGCGCTCGCGCACCCGGTAGGCCGTGCGGGCGAAGCGGCCCGGACCGAAGGCGATCGCCTGCAGGTCCTCGACGAAGCGATCGTCGGCCGGCGTGGCGAAGCGGATGGTGGGCAGGCCGAGTTGCGGAGGCGCGGCTTCGGCTGCGACGGAGACGACGGGAGCGATCATGTGACTCAGAGTCCGAGAGTAGAGACAAGGACAGGTACGCCGGCCGAACAAGCCAGCGGTTGCGACCGGTTACGGTCGTCGGGTCACGTGAAAGTCCTTCTCCATCCTGGACGCCTCCTGACGTCTGAAAGGCGCATTAGCACCTGGGCGGCTTCTGCGTCCACGATAAATCAGGACCGGAGCTTCACTTTTCAAGATGGCCTCCCGAAGTCGACTGGCCAGTGTCTGGACTTCCAATGCGGCAGCAGTGTCTCGGTTGCAGGGCAAAGCCGAGGCGAGCCTCGACCCAGCTACCAGCGATGCGCCGGTTCCGCAGCGGACAGGATCTCCGCGACCCGCCGCGCGGTGCCCGAATCGACATCGGCCGGGAGGTCGTCGGGCCCGAACCAGCCGATCGCCGCGATCTCGTGGTTGGGCCGGAACGCCCGGACCTCGCGGAAATCTCGGCAGAGGTAGACCGCGACGTGGTCGCGGACGGTGGCCTCGTTGAGGTTATGGTAGAAGCCGAACAGCGTCAGCGGGCCGGTTGCCTCGAAGCCGGTTTCCTCGAGCATCTCCCGGGTGCCGGCCTCGGCGGCGGTTTCCCCCGGTTCGATGCCGCCGCCGGGAAAGTGCCAGTCGGGCACATAGGTGTGCTTGAGCAGCAGCACCTTGTCGCCATCGAGCATCGCAACGCGCGCCCCAAGGGTCATCCGCCGCCTGATTCCGGCGAGGAACATGTGGATGGTGGTCGTGACGCGCTGCCTCAGGCCCATCGCCATAAGCGAACTCCGCTGGATCGAATCGCCGCGGCCGGGCGACAAGTGCTTTCCCTTGACCACTCGCTCGTGGCATGAGCGCGAACGATGATCACCCTCGCCCACCTCAGCGACGTCCACCTAGCCCCGTTGCCGCCGCTGCGGATCCGTGATCTCGCGAACAAGCGGATTACGGGCTATATCAACTGGAAGATCAAGCGCGAGCATACACTTGCGGGCGAGAGCCTGATGAAGCTGGTGCGGCACCTGCGCGGCCAGAACCCCGACTTTACCGCTGTGACCGGCGACCTGATGAACCTGGCACTCGATGCCGAGATCAACACGGCGCACAACTGGCTGGAAACGCTGGGGCTACCGGAGCAGGTCTGCGTGTCGCCGGGCAACCACGATGCCTACATCAAGGGTCAGCTCGATAAGGCGCTGCTGCGCTGGGGCGACTACATGGCGGGCGAGACGGTGGGGCCGGAAGCGTTTCCGTTCGTGCGGCGGGTCGGCGAAGTGGCGATCGTGTCGTGCTCGAGTGCGATACCGACAGCGCCGTGGATCGCGGCGGGGCGAATCGATGCGGCCCAGGCGGCGCGGCTGAAGCGCTGCCTGCAACTGCTTGGCGAGGGTGGGTATTTCCGGGTGGTGATGATCCACCACCCACCAAACCAGGAGCTGTTCAAGCCGCGGCTCGGGCTGTGGGGCGCCAAGCTGTTCCGCGAGGCGGTGGCCGAAGCGGGCGCGGAGCTGGTGCTGCACGGGCATACGCACCGCTCCTCGATCTATGCCATTCCCGGTCCCAAGGGCGACGTGCCAGTGGTCGGCGTGGCGGCGGCGGGGGCGGCGCAGGCGGACACCGGCGGTCACGATCCTGCCCGGTATAACCTGTTCAACATCCAGCGGCTGGGTAGCGGCTGGCAGTGCACGATGCGCGAATTTGGATTCCAGCGGCTCTCGACCGATATCGTGCTGCGGCTGTCGATGAGGATCTACTGAGCACATGAGCGAGCGGTTCGTCATCGAGAAGCCGGAGTTCGACGCCGCGACGGGGGTGGCTCGGTTACGCTATGGCATCGCGGACCGGGTGTTCACAGAGACGCTGACTTTTGCTGATGGTGGAGATCCGGACGCATTTAATCCACAAACTTTTGCCAGGCTGCTGGACCTGACTGCGATGGTGCTGGGGGTCAGTTACTTCAAGCTCCGTGCGCCTTTCAGCATCGAAACGGCCATTCCGCTGAATGTAAATGAACGTTCACTTATGCTGGATGTGTACGAGAACGGGTTGGGCGAGTTCTATGCCCGCAACAACCTGAAGCGGTTCGGGCAGATTTCCATTTCAGCGCCCGACGATGACCGCCATGCTCCGTCCGCTCCGGCCCTCCCCGACCGCGCCCTGCTGCCGATCGGCGGCGGCAAGGATTCGCTGGTGAGCGTACAACTGCTGGAAGAAGCGGGGATAGATTTCACCCCGTTCGCGGTGAACCCCAAGGGACCGATCCTCGGCTCGGTGGAAAAGCTCGGCCGCCCGCCGCTCTATGTGCATCGCAAGCTCGATCCGGAGATGATCCGGCTGTCGAAGGAGCCCGGCTTCTACAACGGCCACGTGCCCTCGACGGCGATCAACTCGATGATCGCGGCGCTGACGGCCCTGCTGTTCGGCTACAACCGCATCGTGCTCTCTAACGAGCGCTCGGCCAGCGAGGGCAATGTCGAGTTCGACGGGCGCGAGGCGAACCACCAGCATTCGAAGTCGCTGGACTTCGAGCGGTTGATCGCCGGGGTGCTGGCCGGGGCGACCGGCGGGGCGCTTGGCTATTTCTCGCTGCTGCGGCCCTACTCCGAGGCGCGGATCGCGCGGATCTTTGCGCGGCGGACTGAGTACGACCACGTGTTTTCGAGCTGCAACGAGAACTTCAAGCTGGCTGGGCACACGGGGCCGCTGTGGTGCGGCAACTGCCCGAAGTGCCACTTCGTCTTCCTGATCTTCGCGCCGGTGATGCCGAAGGAACGACTGGTCGGGATATTTGGCCAGAACCTGCTGGCGCAGCCGGGTCACGAGCGCAGTTTTCGCGAACTGACCGGGCTGGCCGGACAGAAGCCGTGGGAATGCGTCGGTGAAATCGAGGAGGCGGCAGCGTGCCTCTGGGCGCTGACGTCGATGCCCGAATGGGCCGATGAGCCAATCGTTTCAATGCTGAAGCCCGATCTGCTGACTCAGTACGGCAGCGCCCGGCTTGCGGCGGCGCTGGACGAACTGCTGGCCGATACGACAGAACATCTGATCCCGCCCGACATTGCCCAGCGAGTCGCCGCCCATGCGCTTTGATGCTCCCGTCCTGCTCTATGGCGCCGGCCGCGAGGCCCGCTCGACCGCCGGTTTCATCAAGGCGCGCTCACCGGAAACGAAGCTGTTCGTGACCGTGGATTCGGGCGAGGCGGATATCCCCGAAGCCGAGTTCATTGCCCCCGCCGACCTGCCGGCCGCGATCGAGGCGAAGCGGTTCGGGACTATCGTCAAGAGCCCCGGCGTGTCGCGCTACCGGCCGGTATTCGCGATGGCGCGCGAGGCCGGGATCGCGGTGACCTCCAACCTCAACCTCTGGGGCGAGACGTATCGCGCCGGGCGCAAGGTGATTGCGATCACCGGGACCAAGGGCAAATCGACCACCGCGACGCTGGTGCACCTGATGCTGACCGAGTCGGGACTCGACGCCGGGCTCGCCGGCAATGTGGGCCTCGCGCCACTGGAGATCGCCGACAAGAACCAGATCGTGGTGTTCGAACTGTCGAGCTACCAGACCGCCGACCTGGCGTTCACGCCGGATATCGCCGCGATCACCAACCTGTCGCCGGAACATACCGACTGGCACCGCACGGTGGAGCGCTACTACCAGGACAAGCTGAACCTGATCGATCGGGATGCGCCCTTCCCCGTGGCGCTCGGCGTCGGGGCGGACGAGCATCCGCTGGTGCTCGCGGCACTGCGCGACCGCAGCCGGATGATCCCGGTGCTGGCGCCGTTCATCCGCGACCGGATTGCCACGGCAGTGTCGCGTTCGCGCCTCAAAGGTGAACACAATCTGAACAACGCCATCCTCGCCACGCAGTTGGCGCTGAAGGCGGGGGCCGACCTCGAGGGTGTGGTGCGCGGCATCGCGGCGTTCCGGCCGCTGCCGCACCGGTTGGAGGAGCATGCGTTTGGCGGCGTGGTGTTCGTCAACGACTCGATTTCGACGACACCCGAGGCCACCAAGGCGGCGCTGGCCGCCTACGAAGGGACACGCATCGCGCTGATCGCCGGCGGGCATGAGCGGCAGCAGGACTATGCGGAGCTGGCGACACTGCTGGCGCCGCGCGGCGTGACGACGCTGGTCTGCCTGCCGGTGACCGGCGACCGGCTGGCGACGCTGACCTATGCGGCGGCGCCCGGTATCGACGTGCTGGAAGCCGGCACACTGGAGGATGCACTGAAGGCGCTGGCCGGACGGCGGGACAAGTTCGACACGGTGATCCTGTCGCCCGGCGCGCCAAGCTATGGGCAGCTTGAGGCGCCCGGCGTGGTGTTCAAAAACTTCGAGCAGCGCGGCGAGGCGTTCGTGAAGTTGGCCGAGCGGTATTTCGGGGCAGCGTCATGAGCCTCGCCTACCTGTTTCTCGGCATCGCCATCATCGCCGAGGTGATCGCGACGAGTGCGCTGCGGGCGGCCGAGGGGTTCACCGTGCTGCTGCCGTCGGCGATAGCGGTGGTCGGCTATGTGGTGGCGTTCTACTTCCTGTCGCTGACGCTGAAGACCATGCCGGTGGGCGTGGCCTACGCCCTCTGGTCTGGCGTCGGCATCCTGCTGGTCTCGCTGGTGGCGCTGGTGCTCTACAAGCAGGTGCTGGACCTGCCGGCGATGCTGGGCATGGGACTGATCCTGGCAGGGGTGGTGGTGATCAACCTGTTTTCGAAGACGACGGGGCATTAACCCCCTCTCCTCAGTTCCGCTAGTTCGCTGGCGCACACGAGCTCCACTATCCTCCCCCGCCAAGGGGGAGGAAGCGGTGTTTCATGATCAGCGTACGAGCGACATCGCATCCTCGCCCCTTGCGGGAGAGGATAGCGCAGCTTGGACGCGAAGCGACCTAGCGAAGCTGAGGAGAGGGGGTTACGTCTCCGCATCGCGAGTGTTGACCAGTACCCGGCCGGCGATCCGGCCGGCGAGCAGGTCTGACGCCAGGGCCGGGAGGTCGGCGAGGCGGGCTTCGCGGAGCAGCGGTTCGTAGGCAGCCGCGACGAACAGGTTGGTCAGGCGGTCCCAGGCGGCCTGGCGCGCCTCGAAGGGCTGCATGACGGTGTCGATGCCGCACAGGCTGACATTGCGGAGGATGAACGGGGCGACGCTGGCGTCCCACCTCGCGCCACCGGCGAGGCCGACAGCGGCGACGACGCCACCGTAGCGGATCTTCTTCAGCACTTCGCCGAGCAGCGTGCCGCCGACAGTGTCGATGCAGCCAGCCCAAAGCTCCTTGTCGAGCACCTTGCCGGTCGGGGTCAGCAGATCCGCGCGGGCGACGATACGGGAGGCCCCGAGGTGGGTTAGGTGGTCGCCGAGTTCGGCACGGCCGGTCAGGGCCGCGACGTGATACCCCAGCCGGGCCAGCAGCATCACCGCGATGGTGCCGACGCCGCCTCCAGCCCCGGTGACGAGCACTTCGCCATCGCCCGGCTTCACGCCTTCGGCCTGTACCCGGTTGACGGCCAGCATGGCGGCGAGGCCGGCGGTGCCCAGCATCATGGCGGAGCGGGCCGAGAATCGCTTCGGCAGCGGCACCAGCATGCCGGCATCGACGCGGGCCCGCTGCGCATAGCCGCCCCAGCGGGTCTCGCCGACCCGCCACCCGGTGAGCACCACCGCCTGGCCGGGATGGTAGCGCCCGTCGCGGCTTTCGACGACGCGACCAGCAAAATCGATACCGCCGACATGCGGATAGTTGCGGACGAGGTTGCCCTGCCCGCTCAGCACCAGCGCATCCTTGTAGTTGAGGCCGGCCCACTCGACGGAAACCAGCACATCGCCGTCCGGCAGTGCACTGTCGTCAACCCGCTCGACCACGCTTGCCACGCCGCCGGCGGCGGATTGTCGGGTAACCAGCGCGGAAAAACTCATGCACCTACCTAAGAGAACTAGAAATCGCCGTCGAGCGCCACGTCGGCCACGCCGGCCCGCTTTAGCTGCACCGCGATCTCGTCGAGCAGGGCCGAGTCGAGAATGCGCTGCCGCAGCACCGGCAGGATACCGAAGCGGCGATACCGCGTCACGTCGAGGAGCTGCGCAAAGTAGCGGTTCAGTACATCGACATTGCCGGAGCGGAACCCCGCGACTACGGCGATGGTGGCTCCCATCTCGGCATCGCCGGCGGCCAGATTTTCGGCATGCGCAATCGCCTCGTCGTCTTTGCCGGCCCGCAGCGCGTTGACGGCCGGGCCCATGTAGTACCAGTGCGGCGGCTCGACCGCCCCACGCAGCGCCTGCGCTGCAAGCGCGCTGCCCTGCAAAGAGCCGCCCCGCACCAGCAGCATCTGACCGAAGCCGGCGACGGCATCGAGATTGGCAGGGTTGAGCTGCAGGGCCGACAGATAGGCAGCCTCGGCCTCGCTCAGCCGGCCGGCCTGGAACAGGTAGTGGGCATATTCGCGCCAGATCGTGCTCGAGGTGGCATCGAGCCTCAGCGCCTGGGTCAGGAGCCGCCCCGCCTCGGCCAGCGGCTCGGGATCAAGCCGAAGCTGGGTGGCGACGAGGTCGTCGAGCAGCAACCCGGCACGGATGGCGAGAGCCAGCGCATCGTCGCTCCGCGCCAGCACCGACGAGCTGCAGTTGCGCGCCCGCGCCGCATCGGCGACCGCGGCGCTGTCGCGATAGCGCGTGAACAGCAGGCCGCAGAGGAACGTCGTTTCGTTGCCGGCAATGTTGGGATTCTCGGCCAGCCAGCGATAGGCATCGACAAAGAGGGGACCGGGATGCGCACCGAGCTGTTCGGCGAACGCCTGCGAGATGTCGTCGATGCTGTTCCGCAACTGGTCAGCCCGGACAGTCTGCGTCGAACTCCACATTGCGGTGTCGGAACCGCTGCGCCGCAAGCTGGCGGTAACCTGCACAAGGCCGGCCTCGTAGCGGGCGATACCGGTGAGCTGATAATCCGGACCGCCGTCCTCCGGCGGCCCACCCTGCATGTACGAGGGCTGGATGTCGTCGAACAGCTGCAGATCGGTGACCAGTTCGATGGCGAGGCCGGAAATATTGACCGGCGCGGCCGCTGCTGACTGCGGCGATGAGATGGCGGTGAACTCGGCGATGCCGATGCTGGGGTGGCCCGGCACTTCCATTCGGGTCGGCCGCGGCATCAGCACCTGGGTCAGGGCCACCACGATGCCGGTCCCGACAATCAGCAGAAGTGCGTAGAGCAGCCAGTCGCCGCGCCCACCACCCTGGCGCCGCAGCCGCTGCTGCCGTCGCTCCGCATGCGAGTCGGCAGGCGGCGTGGAAACCGGTTCAACGGCGGGTTCCGGCGAGGAAACATCGCCGCCACTGCGAAATTCCGGCACGTAACGTCCCACCGGGAGGTAAATTCTGACCGGGCTGCCACTACCCTCACCCGTATAGTATTCCTCCAGCAGAGCCCGGAGGCGACGGGCCTGGACGCGGACGATCGGATCGCTTTGGGGATCGAAGGTCGGGGGCCTGCCGAAGACGTCCACGGCGATGGAATAGGCTTTTATGGAGGCCTCGTCGCCACCAAGCTTCGCCCGCACTATGTAGTGGAGAAACTTGGCAAGTTGCGGCGACCGCGACAGACCCGGCCAGCTGAGCAGCTGCTCGAGCGCGGCTTCGACCAGCGCGTCGGGCTGCCCGGTATCCGTCAGAGCGATCCCCTGTCCAAGAGACGATCAACCGTCGTCGATTTACATGTAAAACGCAAGCCGGGTTACGCGGCTGTTACCCCGGTGTTCCTTTTCAGTTTGCCATGCAGCCGTCATATGAGCCCCGTCGCTGCACGGTACCAGCAATCGGGATCAATCCCGCTGACCTACGACGAGTGGGTTTGGTGCCCAAGGGCGCGACTAGTCTCTACGTATCAGTCAGTTCGGCCCATTGCTGCGCGGTGCGGCAAGAAGGAAGTTTTATGAACTCGCAGGGTGCCGTCCAGCCCTTCATGGCGCTGGTCGATGACGACTCCCATTCGGCCCGGCTGATGATCCGGATGCTGCTCGCCCATGGCGCGCCATCGGTCAGCTGGCTCGATGGCGAGGTCATTGCGGGCACCGAACTGGGCGCACTGCTGGATGACCGCAAGGCCACCCTGCCCGGCCTGGTGATCGTGGACCTCAAGTCCTCGAGCACCGCGACCGCCGACTTCATCCGCAAGCTGCGCGGCATGCAGGACGGCACCGCCCTGCTGATTGCCGCCGTGGCATCGACGCTCGACCGCGAGGTCCGCGACGCGCTGCTGGCGGCCGGAGCCGACGCTGTGTTCGAGCGACAGGCCGACATCGATTTCTATCGTCGCGAAGCTGCGGCGATTGTGAGTTTCTGGGTGCGTAATCAGCGCCTTGAAGCGGTTGGCACGTAACTACTGCGTCCACAGGTTACGTGTCGACGGGGAGCGCGTTGCTTTAGGCAGGCCACTGCCGATTGCATTCCCAAGCGCGCTCCCCGTTACTTCGCCGGAGGCTGTCCCAAGCGGCCTCCGGCAACAATATCTCGGAATTCCGCCTCGCACCGACTCCCTGCGGCAGCCTGAGGCGGGACGGCGGGTCGGCCACCCCAAGTACGCCGATCCGACAACTGGCCGGCCGCCGCGTTCCCTCCCGCGGCGGCCGATCCAGCACCTGAACGACCGCCCGATGCAGTCCCTGCAGCAGACCGGGTGGACCGGAGCCGGCACCCAAGTACCCGGCTTCGTCCCTGGATCGGCGGCGTGGTTCATCCCGTCGCCGGTCCGGAGAAATTCAAGAGATCCATCCGGTGCCGACTCCCTGCGGCTCCCGGATGGTCGGGCCGGTCACCCCAAGTTTGCCGGCCCACGACTGACGGCCGCCGTGTTCCCTCCCCACGGTGGCAGTCAGACTGCCGGAGACGGAGCGCGCAACCCTGTCGCTGCCCCGCTCCGGTTATCTGACGGCTCGCGTGTCTGGACCCGAGCAGGCGAGCAATAGCGCGGTTGTGGCCACTCCTCCCGGGCGGCAACCGCGCTCGTCAGCCGCCGAGGGCAATCCCCTGATGTCGATCGTTATTTGCCGTCCGGCGGGGCTTCACCCTTGCTGATGACGTCGCGCGAGAACCGCCGCATGGCGGCCAGCACCAGCACCGCCAGCAAAGCGGCCGCCATGAGGTAGTACCCGAGCGCGGAGTGCGGGTTTCCTCGGGGCAGATCGTGACAAGCAGGTCGACGCGCGAGATTCCGGTGTTGACGCTGATCGCGACAACGATGCCGGGCGCGCGGCGGTTCCGGGCAGTCAGCTCTTGTAGGTGTCGCCGCTGTCCCGCAGCAGCCGGCGCGGGCCTGGGCCTTCGTCGGCCAGCCGGTCGCCGGCGTTCATCAGCGGGCAACTGGTGGTGGACAGGCAGCCGCAGCCGATGCAGCCGTTGAGCTCGTCGCGCATGCGGATGAGCATGGTGACGCGGCGGTCGAGCTTTTCGTACCAGACCGCCGACATGCCTCGCCAATCCTCGGCACTCGGGATTTGACCGAGCGGCACGCGAGACAGCGCTTCGGCAACTTCGCTCAACGGGATCCCCAGTTCCTGCGCCATGCGGACGATGGCGAGGCGCCGCAGCACGTCGCGATCGTAGCGCCGCTGGTTGCCGGAGGTGCGGTGCGAGCGGATCAGCCCCTTCTTTTCGTAGAAGTGCAGCGCCGAAACGGCGAGGCCGCTGCGCGCGGCCACCTGCCCCACTGTCAGTTCGCGCGACATTTGATGAATTTGCCCCTTTACCTGAAGTGCACTTGAGGTTGTAGAGCATGCCCCACGATCTGGATAGCGAGGACGACATGGCAGCGGCAGTAGCAGCTCCGGCCGACAATTCCTGGGGCGCGATGTTCCAGGGCGCGCGTGGGCTCGCCGCCATTACGCTCGCCTCGGGCGTCGGACTGCAGGCGATGGAGACGTTCATCGTCTCGACTCTGCTGCCTTCGGTAGTGAACGAGATCGGCGGGCTGGAGCTGTTCGCCTGGAACACCACGGTGTTCATCGTCGCCTCGATCATGGCCTCGATCTTTGCGGCGGTGCGGCCGTTCAACCTCGGGCCGCGCGGCATCTACCTGGTGGCGGCCTTCGGGTTCGGGCTCGGCAGCCTGATCTGCGGGCTGGCGCCGAACATGCCGGTGATGCTGGCCGGTCGCGCCGTCCAGGGTCTTGGCGCCGGGCTGCTGACGGCGATGAGCTATTCGATGATCCGGGTGATTTTCCCGCAGGAACTGTGGGGCCGGGCCTTCGCACTGATCTCGTCGGTGTGGGGGGTCTCGACGGTGATCGGCCCCGCGATCGGCGGGGTGTTCGCGGCGTTCGACGGCTGGCGGCTGGCGTTCTTCGTCATCGTCCCCTGCTCCGCGCTGCTCGGGCTGCTGGCGCTGCGGGTCATTCCGCGCTCGAGCGGCGAGACGGGGATGGCGCGCGTCCCCGTGCTGCAAATCATGCTGCTGATCAGCGCCGTCGCGCTGATTTCGGTGGCTTCAATCCTGACTGGAGGCGTGGTGCTGCCTGCGTTTCTGGTCGGGCTCGCGGTGCTGGCGATCCTTACGCTGGGCGTGATCGACCAGCACCGCGAAAACCATCTGTTCCCGCGCGGCACCTTCAGGCTGCGGGGACCGCTGCCGGCCTTGTTCCTTGCCATGCTGCTGCTGAACCTCGGGATCATCAGCGAAATGTTCGTGCCGCTGTTCGTGCAGAACCTGCACGGCCAGGCGCCACTGGTCGCCGGCTACATGGTGGCGCTGGTGGCGGTAGGCTGGAGTACCGGCTCGATCGTCGTCGCCAACTGGACCGGGGCGCGCGAGCGGCTGGTGCTGGTGCTCGGGCCGACGCTGCAACTGCTGGGGCTGGTCGGGCTGGCGCTGTTCATCGGTGTCGACAACACGGCGGGCGCGATCCTGCCGCTGGTGCCGGTCGGGGTGGCGCTGCTGTTCCTCGGCACCGGGATCGGCATCTCCTGGCCGCATGTCTCGGCCCGCCTGCTGCACTCGGCCCCCGCAGGCGAAGGCGACCTGACCTCGGCGGCGATCTCGATGGTGCAGCTATTCGCGTCAGGCTTCGGCGCGGCGGTCGCGGGGGTGATCGTCAACGCCGCCGGGCTGGCTTCGAGCGAGTCGGTGCGCGTGACGATCAGTGCCGCCGGCTGGCTCTACTGGCTGTTCGCCCTGGCGCCATTGCTGGCGATCCCGGTGCTGTGGGGCGTGGCACGGAACGGACGCGCCGGGGCACCAGTGGTGCTGCCGGCGGGCTAGTTCCGCGCCATTGGCACCCGGCTCAGGCGTCCATCAGGATCTGCAGCTTGACGTCCGTCGGCCGGGCTTCCACGGCGCGGTCGAAGGCCTTGATCGAGTCCTCGAACTTGAAGGTCTCCGAGATCAGCGGCTTCAAATCCACGCGGCCCGAGGCCATCAGCGCGATGGCGCGGTCATATTGGTGGGCGTAGCGGAACACCGAGGTGATGGTCACTTCCTTGACGCTCAGCGACGCGATGTCGAAATCCACCGGCTCGACCGGCAGGCCGACCACCACGATGGTGCCGCCGGGACGAACGACATCGGTGATGCCGGCCCAGGCCCGGGGCGAGCCGGAGCACTCGAACACCAAGTCCGCCCCCCAGCCGTCGGTGAGGGCGTTGACCTCGTCGAGGAGCTTGCTGTCGCGAATATTGACCGGGATGATGCCCTGGTACTGAGCGGCGATGTCGAGCTTGGGCTGCGCCAGGTCGGTGATGATGACGCGCGAGCAGCCACCGGCGAGTGCCGCCAGCGCCACCATCGTGCCGATGGGGCCGGCGCCCATGACGATGGCGGTGTCGCCGGGGGTGATCTTCGCCTTGGTCGCAGCCTGCATGCCGACGGCGAAGGGTTCGACCATCGCACCTTCGGCGAAGCTGACATTGTCCGGCAGCTTGAAGGTGTAGTTGGCCGGATGAACGACGAACGGGGTCAGCACGCCGTGGATCGGCGGCGTGGCCCAGAAGCTGACGGCCGGATCGATATTGTACATGCCGAGGCGCGCGGCCTTGCTGTTGGGGTCCGGGACGCCCGGCTCCATGCAGACGCGGTCGCCCACCTTGAGGCTCGTCACCCCTGCCCCGACCTCGACCACCGTACCGGCCGCTTCGTGGCCCAGCACCATGGGCGCGTTGACGACGAAGGGGCCGATACGGCCATGGGTGTAGTAGTGCACGTCGGAGCCGCAGACGCCCACGGTGTGGAGCTTGATCTTCACCTCGCCCGGGCCGGGATCGGCCGGCAGGTCGATATCGCGGAGGGTCAGTTCGTGCTGCTTTTCCAGCACCAGGGCGCGCTGCAGGGTCATGGCGGTCTCGGAGTATCAGGCCGCTACTGGCTGCGGCGGTTGCATTGCCCCCGTCATGATGGCGACGGCATCGCTCATCGAATAGTCCTTGGGATTGATTACGGCAATGCGCTTGCCGAGCCGGTGGATGTGGATGCGGTCGGCCACCTCGAACACATGTGGCATGTTGTGCGAGATGAGGATGATGGGAATGCCGCGCGCGCGGACATCCAGGATCAGTTCGAGCACCCGGCGCGATTCCTTGACGCCAAGCGCCGCAGTCGGTTCGTCGAGGATGATGATCTTGGAGCCGAACGCCGCCGCCCGCGCCACCGCCACTCCCTGCCGCTGGCCGCCCGAAAGCGTTTCGACCGGCTGGTTGATGTTCTGGATGGTCATCAGGCCAAGCTCGCTGAGCTTGTCGCGCGAGAACTTCTGCATGGCTGCCCGGTCCATCAACCGGAAGACCGATCCAAGCAGCCCCGGTTTGCGCAGTTCGCGCCCGAGGAACATGTTGTCGGCGATCGAGAGCGCCGGCGACAGGGCGAGGTTCTGGTAGACCGTCTCGATGCCCGCCTTGCGCGCATCGTCGGGCGAGCGGAAGTGGACCGCCTGGCCCTCGAGTTCGATGGTGCCATGGTCGGGGATGATGGCGCCGCTGATCGCCTTTATCAGGGTGGACTTTCCAGCGCCGTTGTCCCCGATGACGGCGAGGATCTCGCCCGGATAGAGGTCGAAGTCCGCGCCGTTGAGCGCCACCACGGTGCCGTAGCGCTTGAGGAGCCCGCGCGCCTGCAGGATTGGCTGAATGCTCATTGCGTGGCCCTCCGCAGCCACTGGTCGAGAGCGACCGCGATGATCACCAGCGTACCGGCTGCAAACATCTGCCAGTAGTCGTCGACGCCGGCCAGCGACAGGCCGGTATTGAACACGCCCACGATCAGCGCTCCGAGCACGGAGCCGACGATCGAAGCCCGGCCACCGAACAGTGACGTTCCACCAATCACCACGGCAGTGATCGAGCCGAGGTTCACCGTGTCGAAGGCGATTGGCGAGATCGACCCGACGCGGCCGATCGCCACCCAGGCAGCAAAGCCGCAGATCACGCCGGCCACGACATAGACGGAAATCAGTATCCGGCGTGTGGGAATACCGGACAGACGCGCTGCGTCCGGATCATCACCCACCGCATGAACATGCCGCCCCCACGCCGTGCGGTTGAGCGCGTACCACACCACTATGGCCACCACGACCAGCGAAATCGAGCCATAGGTGAGCTTGAAGCCGCCAAAGCGGATGGCTTCGCCGAACCAAAGCAGTTCCGGCGCCTTCTCGACGATGTCGACATTGCGGATCGATTCCGATCCCGAATACCAGAGCTTGAGCGCCGTAAACACCGACAGCGTTCCGAGCGTCACGATGAATGGCGGCAGCTTGATCACCGCGACCAGCACGCCGTTCAGCCAGCCCATGAAGCCGCCGACCGCTATGGAAAGCGGGACCGCAAGCCAAACCGGCAAGCCCAGGTTGACGGCCAGGTTGCCCATCACAAGCGAGGTGACGACGAGAATGGCGCCAACCGACAGATCAATGCCGGCCGTGAGGATGACCAGGGTCTGCGCCACCGCGATGATGCCCACCACGGTTACCTGCTGCAGCACAGTCGAGAGCGCACCGGGTCCGAGGAACCGCGGCGCGATCAGCCCGAAGGCCAGGATGCTGATCGCCAGCACGAGGGTCGGGATGGTGGTCGGATTGGCCCGCAGGAAGGTCTGCACCACGCGGTAGAGGCTCTTGTCGTCCTCGGCGAAGCTGGCGACGCTCGTGTCCGCTTCGTCCAGCCGCTTCTCGAAGTCTGCGCCCGTTTGGCCGGGCGGCCCTGAACTGCTCATCACTTCCCCTCGAAAAATAGGTCGGTCACCACTGCCTGCCCTGCGCGCATGAGGGTGACCCGGGGGCGGCTCGCACCGCCCCCGTCACCGTCATTCAGGACCGGATCAGCCCCAGCAGAGCTCGGTGCCCTTGGTGGTGTCAATCGACGGCACGCCCTCGACCGGCTGGTCGGTGACCAGGTTCACGCCGGTGTTGAAGAAGCTCAGGCCTTCGGTCACGGCCGGACGGGTGCCGTCCTTGGCGAAGGCCACGATGGCTTCGATGCCCCTGGAGGCCATCTGCAGCGGATACTGCTGCGAGGTCGCGCCGATTACGCCCGACTTGACCGAGGCCACGCCCGGGCAGCCGCCGTCGACCGACACGATGATCGCCTGCCCTTCCTTGCCGGCGGCCTTGAGGGCCTGGTAGGCGCCTTCGGCTGCAGGCTCGTTGATGGTGTAGACGACGTTGATGTCGGGGTCCTTGGCGAGCAGCGTTTCCATGCCGCGCAGGCCGCCCTCGGGGTTCGCGTCGGACGATTCATGGCCGATGACACGCGGATCGGTTTCCGAACCGAGCACCGTGAGGTCTGGCACTTCGATGCCGAAGCCGACGAGGAACCCGGTATCGCGCTGGACGTCGACCGAGATATTGTCCTTGTTGATGTCGAGCATGGCGATCTTGGCTTTGGCGGCCGCCTCAGGCCCCAGCTTCGCGGCGGCCCACTTGCCGATAAGCAGGCCGGCTTCGAAGTTGTCGGTCGCGAACGTGATGTCCTGTGCATCTGCATCGGCGAGCGGCGTATCGAGCGCAATAACGAGGATGCCGGCGGCGCGGGCGTCCTTGAGCGCCGGGCCGACGGAGTCGTTCGACGGGGTTATCAGGATACCCTTGGCACCGGCGGCAACGCAGTTCTCGATGGCGGTGATCTGCGGGGCGGCGTCGCCGTCCTTCTCACCGGCAAAGGCCTGGAAATCGAGGCCGGCGGTCTTTGCGGCGGCTTCGGCGCCTTCCTTCATCTTCACGAAGAACGGGTTGGTGTTGTTCTTGGTGATCAGGCACGCCAGGTCGGCGGCGGCAGCCGGCACGGACATGAGCGCGAACACGGCGGCGCCCAGGATCAGGGATGTCTTCAGATGCTTCACGAAATGGTCCTCCCATTGGATTGCGACGCAGGCGATGCCGCGCTGCGCTGAAACTTCCTGGGTGGCATTCTGACGCTCCTCCCCAGGCCGTCTGCAGCAATCAATCGCATTTCCCGGCGACATGTCAATTAATATCTCAACCTTATTTAGTTATTGACAGCGGTGCTGACTGATCGCACTCTCCGGCGCAGGGAGGAGAGAAGAAACATGAAACTGACCCTGTTTCGTGGGCGAGGACGTTTGCCCGACCCTTGGCTAACATGCTGATCGGCATACCGAATATTCTTGGCCCCGACCTGCTCTACACACTGCGGGCCATGGGGCATGGTGACGAGATAGCCCTGGTGGACGGGAACTATCCCGCCCAGGAGCATGCCCGTCGGTTGGTGCGTGCCGACGGTCTCGGCCTGTTGCCGCTGCTTGAGGCCATCCTCGCCGTGACTCCGCTCGATCGCGACAGCCACCCGGTCTTCCGCGCCGCCCCGGCCAACGATCCGATGCGAACCAGTCCGTTCCACCAGTCCATCGATGAGCTGTGCTTCCGGCTGGGTCAGGGCGCCATCGCCCTGCCGTTGCCAGCGGACGAGCTTTACGCTCGGATCCGAGCGGCCCACACAATCGTGGCGACGTCGGAGAGTGCCCTGTTTGCCAATGTGATCCTGCGCAAGGGTGTGGTAGGGCCGTAGCTTATCGCTGACTTGCCGCAAGGCCTTTGACGAGCACACGAATGTCGACCTTCGCTAGCGCAACACCCTCGACGACACTTCGAGGGTCAAACCAGTCCGGCCTGCGCGCCCACCACGAGCGGCTCGTTCTGTCGCTGATCCGATTGCACAAGCAGTTGCACAAGGCCGAACTTGTGCGTCTCAGCGGCCTGTCGATGCAGACCATCTCGATCATCGTCAATCAACTGACGGACGAGGAGCTGCTGCTGAAGGGTCAGCCTCAGCGTGGGCGCGTCGGACAGCCATCCGCCCCCTACTCGCTCAACCCCGAAGGTGCGCTTTCGTTCGGGCTGAAGATCGGGCGCCGAAGCGTTGATCTGTACCTCATCGACTTCGTCGGAAAAGTCCTCGCGCTCCGCCACGAGGTCTACCCCTATCCAACCCCGCAAGGCGTCACCGAGTTCGCGCGCCAGGGGATCGCCGCCATGCGGGCCAAACTGCCATCGCGTCTTGCCAAGCGCATCGCGGGCCTTGGCATAGCGGCGCCGTACGAGATGTGGACCTGGCACGAGGAGATCGGCGCGCCAAAGGCGGAAATCGACGCCTGGCGCGACATCGACATGCGCGAGCTGCTGGCGCGTGATTCCGAGTGGCCGGTGTATTTCGCCAACGACATCACCGCCGCCTGCGCTGCCGAACTGATGTTCGGCCAGGGGGCGAGCTATCCGGACTACCTGTACATCTTCATCGGCTCCTTCATCGGCGGCGGGCTGGTCCTCGATGGCCACCTCTTCCCGGGACGGACCAGCAATGCTGGAGCGCTCGGATCGATGCCGGCGCCCCAGAGGGCCGGAAGCGGGATCGGAACGGGCTCCCAACTGGTGCACGTCGCCTCCATCTATGTGCTCGAGCGCAAGCTTCTTGCCATCGGTCGCTCACCGGCCATGCTGTGGCAATCACCCGACGATTGGGGCGATGACCTCGGCGCCCTCCTCGAAGACTGGATCAACGAGGTTGCCGAGAGTCTGGCCTACGCGATCGTTGCCGCAATCGCGGTGATCGATGTCGAAACCGTGCTGATCGATGGCGCCTTCCCCTCACACGTTCGGGAAAAGGTCATCGCGCGAACCGAGGCTGCCATCGGCCGGGTGAACCGGCAGGGACTGTCGAACTTCCGCCTGCTGCCGGGCAGCATCGGCAACGCCGCGCGCGCCATGGGCGGCGCCTGCCTGCCGCTGCTCGCCAACTTTACTCAGGATCGAGAAGTTCTGTTCAAGGATAATGCGTGACCCTGCAAACGGGAGGTCTGGCGGCAAGTGGCCGCGCCCTTGCCGGACGGAAGCCCTCACTTTTGCGGTAATGCTGCTGATATTTCAGCTTTGCTGCCCAAGCGTAACGACTTGGCAAAGCTTGGCTGTGAACAGTGGCGCGGGTCACTTTTGGCAGAAGCCATGCAATCGACTAGAACAGGGTCAGGTCGGTCGTTCTCACTGGTCGTTCTCGGCTCGGTGCTGGTCGTGTTCTTCGCTACGGCGGCCCTGCTCGGCTTCTTCGTCTTCTGGTCGGGCGACCAGGTCGACAAGGTCGGTATCGACCGGCAGGCGACGCGCGTCGTCAGTTCCCTCAGCCAGCAGTTGCGACAGGTCTCCAAGGACCAGGAGAGCATCAGTGTGTGGGGCGACACGCTGTCTGCGGTGTCGCGCCGGGATTTCACCTGGCTGAACCACAATGTCGCCCGCCAGATGGCGAGCTACTTCAGCCACGATGCCACCTACATCCTCGAAGGCGACGACACGCCGCTCTACGCCTCGAAGGCCGGACGGCGGACGGATACCGGCGCCTTCGACGAAATTGCCGCCGTAGTCGGGCCGATGGTCGAAGAACTGCGTGAAAAGACGCGGCTCGGCTATCTCGATATCCCGCCCTCGATCGCCGATTTCGTCGTGATTGCCGGTACGCCGGCCATCGTCGGCGTATCTCCCATCGTTTCGGCCAATGGCGAGGGCGAGCGGCGGCCTGGTTTAGAGCCGATCCTCGTCAGCGTGGTGAAGCTCGACCTCAACTACGAACTCGGCATGATCGATCGCTACATGCTGGAGGCCGGCCGCTTCACCACCAATCCGAGCGACAATGGACTGTCGGTCTTCCCGGTCACCAACCGCTCGGGCCGTATCGTCGCCTTCTTCGAATGGGAACCCTACCTGCCCGGCACCGAACTGCTGGACCAGACCGTGCCGGCCTTCGCGACCGGCTTCGGCGTGCTGGGGCTGATCGTGGCGCTGCTGCTGTACTGGCTGTGGCGCTCGTCGCGCGCGCTCGAAAGCAAGCATATCGATGCCGAGCGGCAGGCGACCCAGGACCCCCTCACCCGACTTCCCAACCGGCTGAGCTTCGAGCGGCAGTTTGATCGCATTCTGCGCGAACAGGGTCCGTCGCGACAGCTCGCCACCCTGCTGATGCTGGACCTCGACCGCTTCAAGCAGGTGAACGACACGCTCGGCCACCACGCGGGCGACGAGCTGATCCGGGCCGTCGGCGAGCGGCTGCGCCACGTTGTCGGGCCTGACCCGATCCTCGCCCGGCTGGGCGGCGACGAGTTCGCCATCCTCTGCCTCGCCGAACTCGAGGAGGCAGAGGTGATGGAGGTCTGCCGCAAGGTCATCGAGGCGATCGGCCGGCCGTTCCGGATTGGCGGCAACGAGGCCTTTGTCGGCGTCTCGATCGGCGTCGTGCTGGCTCGTGCGCAGGATCGCAACCGGCACGAGTTGACCCGGCGGGCCGATATTGCGCTTTACGAGGCGAAATCCTCGGGCCGCAACCGCGCTGCGATCTATGTGGAATCGATGAACGAGCTGGTGCAGACCCGCCACTCGATGGAGGCCGAGCTGCGCGAGGCGCTCAAGGTCGGCGACCAGCTCTGGGTGGCGTTCCAGCCGCTCTACGGCCGCCGCGATGGCGAAATCGTCGGTGCGGAAGCGCTGGCGCGCTGGACCCATCCGCGCCGCGGCCCCATCGCGCCGATGGACTTCGTGCCGATCGCCGAGGGCTCGGGCCTGATCGAGATGCTCGGCGAAGTGGTGATCCGCCGCGCCTGCCAGCTCGGCGCGCGCTGGCCGGGCCTGACCATGGCGGTGAACATCTCCCCCTCGCAACTGCGCAACCCGAACTTTGCCGAACGTATCTTCGCCATCCTAGAGGACACCGGCATGCGGCCGCAGGACCTCGAGATCGAGATCACCGAGTCCATCCTCCTCGAGGATGAGATGGCGGCATCCGACGCGATCCGCAGCTTCCGCCGTGCCGGCATCAAGATCGCGCTCGACGATTTCGGCACCGGCTACTCGTCGCTCAACTACCTCAAGCGCTATCCGGTGGATCGCATCAAGATCGACCGCTCCTTCATCACCCAGCTCTCCACGGCAGCCGCCTCGGTGGCCATCGTGCAGGCACTGGTCACGCTGGCGCACGCGCTCGGCATCGAGGTAACAGCCGAAGGCGTCGAGACGGACGAGCAGTACCGCGTGCTGGCGTCGATGGGGTGCAACACCTTCCAGGGCTACCGCTTCTCCAAGCCGCTCGAAGCCCAGGCGCTCGAACGCCTGCTCAACGCCCATGCCGCGCTGCCGGCAGCGCAGGTGGCCTGAACCAAAGGCTTAACCAGTCGCGCTAACCGAGTTTTTGGGCGGGAGGCGCTAGAGTCGGCCTGCAGTCGGGGGTTCGCATGCGTCAAACGAACTGGCGGTTTTCGTTCAAGGTGCTGTTGCCGGTGGTCCTGGCCGCGCTGGTGACCATCTGCGTTTCGGTCGCCTTTATGCTGTGGTCGGCAGGAAAACTGAATGATCGGGCGCTGGAGCGGCAGACCAAGGTCGTCAGCCACCTGCTCGAGAGGGCCAAGCATACGATCGCCACGCAGCAGGATGCCGTAACCGAATGGGACGAGGCGGTGGTGGCGCTGCGCGACAGCACGAACATCGACCGGGACTGGGTTGCCGACAACCTTGGTTACAGCATCTTCTCGCAATTCGCCCACAACCGCATCTACGTCCTCGACCGTCAGCTCAACCCTATCTACGCCCTGCGCGAGGGCGGCGACGCGGCGCTCGATACCTACGAAGCCGATCGCAGCGGCATCGCGGCGGTTGCCGCCAGGCTGCGCGGCCTCGATGGCATTACCGCCATCGCTGCATATAATAACGGCTTCGCCGATGTGCCCAAGGAAACCGACGTCTCGCTGGTCGACGGCAAACCGGCGCTGGTGAGTGCGGTCCCGATCGTCTCGGAAACCGACGAGCACGACGTGGCCCCCGCAGACACCTATCTGCACGTCGCCGTGCGCTTCCTGGATGACGGGCTCGCCACCGAACTGATGGAGCAGTTCCTGCTGGAGAACGCGCGCTTTTCGTCGGAGGCCGACCTCGCCCAGGGCGAGGCGGTGCTGCCGATCTTCGACAAGACGGGCAAGCCGATCGCCTGGTTCAAGTGGACACCAGACCGGCCCGGCGCAAGAATCATGGAGGAGACTGCGCCGGCCATGTTGGCGGTGCTCGCGTTCGCCGGAATCGTCATCTTCTTCCTCATGGTGCGCCTCAGGAAATCCTACACCGAGCTGGAAGCAGCCCGCGCCGAGGCACAGCACCGCGCCTTGCACGATCCGCTGACGGGGCTGGCCAACCGCACCATGTTTCAGGAGCGGCTGACGCAGGCGCTTGCCGGACTCAACCGCGGCGGCGATCCGGTAGCGCTGCTGGCGCTCGACCTCGACCGGTTCAAGCAGGTGAACGACACGCTCGGCCACGAGGCGGGCGACGAACTGCTGAAACAGGTTTCGACCCGCCTGAAGGCGCTGCTCCGTGATACGGACACGCTGGCCCGGCTGGGCGGCGATGAGTTCGTGGTGCTGCAGGATGCCATCAAGGCGGTCGGCGACGCGGCGGCGCTGTCGGAGCGCATCATCGCGAAAGTGTCGGAGCCTTACCGACTGGCGGGGACGGACGTGCGGATCGGGGTGTCGATCGGCGTCGCGGTGGCGCGTGACGCTGCGGCCGACGGGCTGGACCTGCCCGCACGGGCGGACTTCGCGCTCTACCAGGCGAAGGAAGCCGGGCGAAACACGTTCAGGCTGTACGATGGGGCTGCGCCCAGGGATGAGGCCCAGCCGGCAAAGGTGGCGTGAGCCCTGCCCCGCCGCCGCCAGCACCCCGCTCAGCCTCGCCTCCCGTTGCCGCAATCCGCGCGTCTCGGTGACGGCTGACCACATGGCGCCGAGCTTGCCGCGCTCGAACAGTGCGTAGAGGCACGGGGCGATGTGCACTTCGGTCCATGCCGGGGGAATGCCGAGCGCGCGCACGCGATCGTGCAGCGCCGCGTCGCGGAGCGTCGCCCCGGCCGCGTCGGTATAGCCGAAGCCGCGACCGCGCCGGACCCGACGGACAGTCAGGTCGTCGCGTCCGGCCCGCTTGAGTCGGGCCATGGCTGTCAGTTGGTCGGCGTCGGGGTGGTGATCGAGTCATCGCCGGGCACAGCCGACGGGGTCGGCTGCACGCCCGGCTGGTTCACGGATCCGTCGCCGCCCGGCTGGATTGCCGTCGAGATGGCGAACAGGATGCCGAACGCCGCCACGATGCCCACCAGCGACAGGATCAGCACGCGAAAGTTGCCCATCCGGCGGCTACCCTGGCGAACCTCGGGCGTCGTCTTGTTGGCGTCGTAGGTTTCCATGGCTATTCCCCTTGAAGATCAATTGCAAAAAGCAACGCCAGAGCTATGCCTGCGGTTCCGTGCCCCCTTGACCGGGGCGCGGCAGCGCGGGACGTTCAGGCTCATGGGCACGGCACCAAAATGATCACAGCTGAACTCCTCACCCGCATGATCAAGGCCGGCGCCGGCGAAGTGCCGGCCGACGTGGTGATCAAGAACGTCCGGCTGCTGGATGTGATCTCCGGGGCGGTGATGCACACCGATATCGCCATCGTGGCCGACCGGATCGTCGGGACCTACGGCTACTACAATGGCAAGCGGCTGATCGAGGGCGAGAACCGCTATGCCGTGCCGGGCTTCATCGACACGCACCTGCACATCGAATCCTCGCTGGTAACGCCGCTCGAGTTCGACCGCTGCGTGCTGCCGCACGGCGTCACCACGGTGATCTGCGACCCGCACGAGATCGCCAACGTGCTGGGCGCCGAAGGCATCCGCTACTTCCTCGAAAGCGCCGAGCGCGCGATCATGGATATCCGCGTCAACCTCAGCTCCTGCGTGCCGGCGACGGCGCACGAGACTTCAGGCGCGCGGCTGGAGATCGCCGACCTCGAGAAGTTCCGCCACCACAAGCAGGTGATCGGCCTCGCCGAGATGATGAACTTCCCCGGCGTTCTGGCGGGCGACAAGGGGATCATCGACAAGCTGGTGGCGTTCCAGGGCGGGCATATCGACGGCCACGCCCCGCTGCTCACCGACCTGCCACTCAACGGCTACCTGGCCGCCGGCATTCGCACCGACCACGAAGCGACGACGGCCACCGAAGCTCGAGAGAAGCTGCGCAAGGGCATGGCGATCCTGATCCGCGAAGGGTCGGTATCGAAGGACCTCGATGCGCTGGCCGAAATCCTCGACGCCAATACCTCCGCCTATGTCGCGCTGTGCACCGACGATCGCAATCCGCTCGACATCACCGAGGAAGGGCACCTCGACAGCTCCATCCGCCGGCTGATCGCGCGCGGGCGGCCGCTGCACCACGTCTACCGGGCTGCCTCGCACTCCGCCGCCCGGATTTTCGGGCTCAAGGATCGCGGGCTGGTGGCGCCGGGCTACCGCGCCGACATTGCCCTGCTGGACAGCCTGGAGGATTGCCGCGTCGCCGAGGTGATTTCCGCCGGCCGGCTGGTGCGGCCCGAACTGTTCAAGGACCGCAAGCCGGTGCCGCCGGTCGGCCTCGCCTCGATGAAGGCCAAGCCGGTGAAGCCCAGCACCTTCATCGTGCCGCCCGACCCCAGTCGCAACCAGACGCCGGTGATCGCGGTGCGGCCCGGGCTGATCCTGACCTATCGCGAGAACGCCACGCTCGAAGTCAGCGACAAGGGCACCCTGCCCGATCTCGACAACGACGTGATCAAGATCGCGGTGATCGAGCGCCACGGCAAGAACGGCAATGTCGCCCGCAGCTTTGCCAAGGGGTTCGGGCTGAAGCGCGGCGCCATCGCATCGTCGGTGGGCCATGACAGCCACAACATCACCGTGGTCGGCGCCACCGACGAAGACATGGCGACGGCGGTGAACCGGCTGATCGAGCTCGGCGGCGGCTTCGTCGTCGCCGATGGCGGGCGGCCAGTCGCCGAACTGGCGCTGCCGATCGCCGGGCTGATGAGTCTGCTGAGCTTCGAGGCTGTGGCCGACAAGCTGCACATCCTGCGCGAGGCCGCCTATGCGCTGGGCTGCACCCTGCCCGAGCCGTTCCTGCAGGTGTCGTTCCTCGCCCTGCCGGTGATCCCGCACGTCAAACTGACAGACAAGGGCCTGTTCGACGTCGACAAGTTCGACTTCATCAAATGAGCCTGACCAGCCGTTTCGTCGCCGACCGCATGGGGCTGGGCAAGCGCCGGTGCCGTGCCCGGACCACCAAGGGCATCATGGTGCCGATGGCCGACGGGGTCGAACTCGCGACCATGCTGTTCGAGCCGGAGATGCCGGGTCCGCACCCCACCATCCTGATGCGCGAGCCGTACGGACTGTCGGGCTTCGACTCGATCGGGGAGATCTACGCCGAGCGCGGCTACAACGTGGTGCTGCAAGCCTGCCGCGGCACGGACAAGTCGGGCGGCGAGTTCGACCCGCTCAGCAACGAACGCGATGACGGGCTCGCGACGCTCGACTGGGTCAAGCGCCAGCCCTGGTATGACGGGCGGCTGGGGACATCAGGGCCGAGCTATCTCGGCTACACGCAGTGGGCGATCTGCGATGCGCTGCCCAAGCAGTCGGCCATGGCGGTCAAGGTGACGAGCGCCGAGTTCAAGTCGATCGTCTTCCCCGGCGGCAGCTTTGCCGTGGGGCTGTGGCTCAGCTGGCTGCAGACGGTGGAAGGCATCCGCTCAAATCCGCTCGGCCTGATGCAGCGGATGTTCACCGGCGGCATCGACAAGATGACCCTGCGCGCCAGCATGAAGCTGCCGCTGCGGGACGCCGACAGGCGGGTGGTGGGCCACGAGGTGCCGTTCTGGAACCGGTGGATGACCGAGGCGGTCGGCAACGATGCGTTCTGGGAGCCGATGGACCATACGCACCGCATCGGTACTCGCACGCCGCCGGTGAGCTTCACCTCGGGCTGGTACGACTTCATGCTCGACCAGTTGCTGCGCGACTACGCCCTGCTGGCGGATGCCAGGCAGAAGCCGCAGCTGACCATCGGGCCATGGGTGCACGTATCGCCGGAACTGCAGGCGGAAAGCGTGCGCCAGACGCTGCTGTGGATGAACGAGAAACTGCTCGGCGAACCGGCTCCGGCTCGCAAGGCGGTGCGCATCCATGTGTCGGGCCGCAACGAATGGCACGACTTCGACGCCTGGCCGCCGGGCGCGACCGACACGCAGATCTGGCACCTGCATCCGGACAACGTGCTGTCGCCGCGGCCGGTACTGGCTTCGGAGCCTGATACCTACCGGTACGATCCCCGCCACCCCACCCCGGCGGTGGGCGGCGCGATGTTCGCTTTCACCGGCGCCGGCCCAATGGACCAGGCGCCGCTCGAAACGCGCAAGGACGTGCTGCTCTATACCTCGGAGCCGCTGTTCGCTGACATCACGGTGATGGGCCAGGTGCGGGTGATCCTCCACGCGCGCTCGAGCCTCGTGAACACCGACTTCTTCGTGCGGCTGTCGGATGTCGACGAGAAGGGCGTCTCGACCAATATCTGCGACGGGCTGGTGCGGAAGACCTCGGCCGATCCGGCGGTGCCCGACGACATCTGGAAGATCACGCTGCGGATGCATGCCACTGCCCACACGTTCAGGCGCAACCATCGACTGCGGCTTGTCGTGGCCTCGGGGGCGCATCCGCGCTATGCGCGCAATACCGGCACGGACGAGAAACTGGGCGATGCGGTGACGCTGGAGGCCGCCGAAATCGAGGTGTTCCACGACCCGCGGCGCCCCAGCGCCATCCACCTGCCGGTGTTCGAGCTCGGCGAAACGAGCCGGGTCGAGCTTTAGTTGTCGTAGAACCCGGCCCTGCGGCAATCGCGGACAGTGATCGCGTTGAGGTCCACGCTTTTGACCAGTGCGGCGTCACTGGCGTCGGCATTTTCGGCCCAGTAGCTCGACGGATCGGAAACGATGACTCCGGGCGCCGGCTCCGGCTGCGCATTCCACGGCATCCGGCCATCCATTCCACGAGCATCCGGCCGGCCGTTCCATGAACATCCAGCCACCCTCGTGAGGGGCCTGCAGGGCTTCTCTTCATTCTGGATTTCAGTGTCTGCAGTCAAGGGTGTTGGCAACCCGGGGTAGAGATCATGCTCATCGGCTGGCCCCGTCGGCGTCGGTGCCGGTCTTTCGCAGCGATGGTCCGTCGAGGGCGATGCGGTAGGCATTGTGAACCAGTCTGTCGAGGATGGCGTCT